>MDSW01093758.1_pt1 | contig 17914 bp, 17 predicted proteins | sample 811171 | NCBI WGS metagenome assembly MDSW01 (sample SAMN05326641, study PRJNA326480) | marine metagenome | isolation source: seawater | place: Atlantic Ocean: North West | collected 2012
AAATTTTTTTAGCTAATAATGAAAAACAAGCATACGATAAGGCTACAAAATATTACGGTAAAAAAATAAAACTTAAAGAAGAAACTGATGTATTAGATACATGGTTTTCATCAGCACTCTGGCCTATGTCTACATTAGGATGGCCAAATACAGATGACGACTATTTTAAGCATTATTATCCTACTGATGTTTTAATTACAGGTTTTGATATAATTTTTTTTTGGGTAGCCAGGATGATGATGCAGGCTGAAGAATTTACAAAAAAAATGCCATTTAAAGAAGTATATATTCATGCTTTAGTTAGAGATAAAAATGGACAGAAAATGTCAAAATCTAAAGGCAATGTAATAGACCCACTAAAGTTAATTGATAGTTTTGGAGCTGATGCACTTAGGTTTACGCTTGCTCTAGTGGCGGCTCAAGGCAGAGACATTAAACTGTCAGAAGAAAGTGTACGATTAAATAGAAATTTTATAACAAAGATAAAAAATGCTTACAATTTTCTAGAAAAAAATAAATGCTTTAATGTCTCTAAAAAAATAACAAGTGAATTTCTGTTGGATGAAAATTTTTGGATAATGAGTTTAATGAATTCTTATATTAAAAAAATTGATAAAAATATTAAATCTTATAGGTTTAATGACGCAGCAAAAAATATTTATAAGTTTACTAAAAATATATTTTGTGATTGGTACTTGGAGTTTATAAAAATATCATTCCATGCAAATTCTAATAATTCACACCAAGAAGAAATTAAGTATTGTGCAAATTTAGTTTATATAAATATTTTAAAATTAGCCCATCCATTTATCCCGTTTAGTACAGATGATATTTTTGTAAACTATTTGAATTCTCCTAAATACTTAATGATAACTAACTGGCCTACTACTAATAATTTAAAAAAAAATAATGTTAGACTAAATAATATAGAGAGATTAATGTCATTAATAACTATGATTAGAAATATAAAAGCTAGTTTAAAAATTGAACCAAAAAATATTATAAATTTATATTATGAGAGTTCAAAACAGCAAAATAGGATATTTTTAAAGAAATTTGAGAGCTATATTTATTTTTTAGGCAGAGTAAATGTTATACATGACGAAAACATTTATATTAAGCAAAAGAATAATAACTTTTTAAAGTTTGTAGATAATGATTTTATTTTTTTTATAGAAAAAACCAAGATAGGTGGTGATAGTTTATTAGAAAAAGATATAAAGTTATTAAGTGAACAATTAAAAACTTTAGATAAAGATATAACTATTTTAAATAAAAAGGTAGGAAATGAAGAATTTCTAAATAAAGCACCAACTGATGTAGTAGATAAATTTAAAAATAAGATAAAAGATAAAGTAAACTTAAGAAATAAAATTTTTAATCAAATTAAATCTTTGTAAGGGAGGACTAATGAAAAAATTTGATAAATCAAAATTACCTAGTAGACATACAAGCACAGGTGCGAGTAGTGCGCCGCATAGATCATATTATTATGCAATGGGAATGACAAAAACACAAATAAATCAACCATTTGTAGGTGTAGTTAGTACATGGAATGAGTCTGCCCCCTGTAACATTACATTAAGAAGACAAGCGCAAGCAGTAAAAAAAGGAGTTTTAGATGCTAATGGCACACCAAGAGAGTTTACTACTATCACAGTAACCGATGGTATAGCTATGGGACACCAAGGAATGAAGGCTTCCCTAGCAAGCAGAGAAGCAATAGCAGATAGTATAGAATTAAGCGTAAGAGGCCATTCTTACGATAGTTTAGTTGGTCTCGCAGGATGCGATAAGGCTCTTCCTGGTGTTATGATGGCTATGCTTAGATTAAACATACCTTCTGTATTTATATATGGAGGTTCTATATTGCCTGGAAAATATAAAGGAAAAGATATTACAGTACAAGATGTTTTTGAAGCAGTAGGTAATTTTTCAGGAGGGATTATAAGTGAAAAAGACTTAGAAGATATAGAAAAAGTAGCCTGCCCATCTGCAGGTAGTTGTGGAGGTCAATTTACTGCTAATACTATGGCATGTGTTTCAGAGGCATTAGGTTTAGCTTTACCTAATTCTACTATGGCTCCCGCTCCCTATGAAAGTAGAGATGAGTATGCTTATGAAGCAGGTAAAACTGTTATGAACCTTATAAAAGAGCAAATTAGACCAAGAGATATAGTTACTTTAGAATCGCTTGAAAATGCAGCTAGAGCAGTTGCAGCCTCTGGTGGTTCAACAAATGCAGCTTTACACCTTCCTGCAATAGCTCACGAAGCAGGAATTAAATTTGATTTGTTTGATGTAGCAGATATCTTTAAATCTACACCATATATTGCTGATTTAAAACCTGGTGGCAGGTATGTAGCTAAAGATTTATATGAAGCTGGCGGAGTCCCAGTGCTTCTAAAAGCTCTAGAGATTGGAGGCTATTTAAATACAAATTGCTTAACTGTGACAGGCAAGAGTATAAAAGAAAACTTAAAAAACATACAATTTCCTGAAAATCAAGATGTTATAAGAAATATTAATAATCCTATAACAAAAACAGGAGGTGTTGTTGGCTTAAGAGGTAATATAGCTAAAGAAGGAGCAATAGTTAAGGTAGCAGGTATGAATAGGTTATTACACAGAGGACCAGCAAGAGTATTTAACAGCGAAGAAGAAGCATACAAAGCTGTAGAAAGAAAAGAGTATAAGGAAGGAGATGTATTTGTAATTAGGTATGAGGGGCCTAAAGGTGGACCGGGAATGCGTGAAATGTTAGCAACAACTTCAGCAATATATGGGCAAGGCATGGGAGATAAAGTAGCTTTGATTACAGATGGAAGGTTTTCCGGTGCAACGCGAGGTTTTTGTATAGGACATGTAGGACCTGAAGCTGCAGTTGGAGGTAATATAGCTTTAATTAACGATGGAGATATAATTTCTATTGATGCTGAAAAAGGTATATTAGAAGCAGAATTAACTGAAAAAGAGTTTGACCAAAGAAGGAAGTTATGGAAGCCAAAAAAACACATGTACCAATCTGGAGATTTATGGAAATATTCTCAGTTAGTAGGTTCTGCTTTAAACGGAGCTGTAACTCATCCAGGAGCTAGTAAAGAAAAATTTTGTTATGCTGATATTTAGTTGTAATTAGAAGGAAGAATTTTAATTTTTTCATTTGGAGACAACAATTCTAGTATTTCTAAAAGACAGTCTTTTTTTAAGGCTATACAGCCTTTAGTTTTAGAATAGTTTTTCTTAGCTAAGTGTAAAAAAATTGCACTGCCTTTATAGGGAATTATAGGATTAGAATTATATTTAATTACAAGAATAATATCGTAAATATTTTCATTAATAAATAAGCTCTCAAAAGATTTATCTTTAAAATTAATCAACTTATTATAGTAAATGCTTTCAGGATAATCCGACCAGTACATGTCTTTTTCAGTGGGGATAGTTTTTAAGAGTGTATTTATTTTTTTAATTCTATCTGATCTATAATATAAAGGACCTAAATTGAAACTACCCAAAGGTGTGCGTCCGTCTCCTTCTATTTTATTATTAGTTACTCCATTTTTACCTAAAGAACATCTATATATTTTATTTTTATAATTTAATAAACCATTCTTATATACTAATATCATACATCAATTTCTAAACATAATGGTGTGTGATCTGACGGTCTCTCCCAAGCTCTTGGAACTTTATCAACAAAAATATTTTCACATACATCTAAAGCGTAGGAAGACAAGAGAAAATGATCTATTCTAACACCTATATTATTATTAAATGATCTTCCATAGTCCCAATATGTAAAACCAGGATCATCTAAGTTTAAACTTCTATATGCATCATTGTAACCTTTATTAAGAATGGATTTAAAAATATTTCTAGCTTGCTTTTGGTATATGGCATCACCAGCAATTAAATTAACATCTGCTGCATCTATGTCATTAGGGCAAATGTTGTAATCACCTCCTAAAATAGTTAATTCTTCATAATCAAGTAATTTTAAAGAATGCTTATAAAAATTCTCTAACCACTTAATTTTATATGAAAACTTTTCAGTATTTATTGGGTTTCCATTAGGTGCATAAACAGAAGCAACTCTTAGGCCTCTATTATTTATATTTACCCATGCTTCTATATAGCGAGCCTGAGAGTCTTCAGTATAAGAAGGTAAATTATATGTTATATCAGATAAAGGATATTTAGATAATATCGATACACCATTATATGCTTTTTGTCCTTTAGAAATAAAATTATATTTTAAATTTTCAATTTCTTCTTTAGGTATATCTTTATCACTAGCTTTTAGTTCCTGAAGCATAACTATATCTGGATCATTTATTTCTAGCCATTTTAAAAGGACTGGAAGTCTAGCTCTTATAGAGTTTATATTCCAAGTAGCTAGAAGTATTTTAGTCATAGAGAAAAAGATGAACCACAACCACAACTTGATTTAGCTAAAGGGTTATCAATAACAAACTGTGAATTTGTAATGCTCTCTTCCCAATTTATAGAAGAGTTTTTTATAAAATTAAGAGATATTTTATCAGTAACAAAAATATTCTTACCATTTTCATTAAATAAAGGAATATCATTTTTTTTATTTAATTCTTTATCTATACTAAATTTATATGAAAAGCCTGAGCATCCACCACTTTCTACGTATATTCTTACAAAAGAATTATTATTTTCCTTTTGCAATATTTTTTTAAATTGAGAAATAGCTTCTTTAGTTATTTCAACTAAAGCTGTATTATTGTTGTAAGTTTTGTCCATAATAAGTATATAATAGTTTTGGTTAATTATTACAATGTTAAATAAAAAATATTCTAACTTTTATACAAATTTTAAAAATAGTAAAGGAAGACTGTTTAAAGAAAAGGAAGATATAAACAGATCTATATATCAAAGAGACAGAGATAGAGTAATACATTCTTCAGCATTTAGAAGGTTAGAGCATAAGACACAGGTATTTGTTCATCATGAAGGAGATCATTATAGATCAAGATTAACTCATAGTATTGAAGTAAGTCAAATTGCTAGAACTATTGCCAGACTTTTTGGTTTGGATGAAGATTTATCAGAAGTAATAGCACTAGCTCACGATTTAGGACACACTCCATTTGGTCATGCAGGAGAAGAAGCATTAAATAAGGCAATGCAAAAATTTGGAGGTTTTGATCATAATGCTCAAACATTAAGAATAATAACTTTACTGGAAAATAAATATTTCCACTTCGATGGTTTGAATTTAACATGGGAAACTTTAGAAGGAATAGTCAAACATAATGGCCCAATAAAAAAAATAAATATGCCTTTTGCCATCAAGGATTACTTAGATAATGGTATGGATTTAGAACTTCATACATGGTGTGGACCAGAAGCACAAGTAGCTGCTTTATCTGATGACATAGCTTACTTTAGTCATGACTTCGAAGATGGTATAAGAGCAAATTTTTTTACTATAAACGAAATATTAGATACATTTTCAATCTTAAATAGTTCAAAAAAATATATTAAAAAGTTTTTAAAAAAAGAATTTAATAAAAGAGTTGTGAATGAAATAAGACGTTTAATTATATCAAGTATGATAGAAGATTTAGTAATGCAAACAAAAATAAATATTAAGAAGTTTAAACCAAAAGATACTTATGAGGTAAGAATGTTGAAGACACCTCTTATAACATTTTCAAAAAAAATGATTGCAAATATGAAAGAAATTAGACATTTCTTGATGACTAAAATGTATAAACATTCAGAAATTAATAGAATGACCAGTAAAGCAAAACGTATAGTATTTGATTTATTTAAAATTTATACTGAAGAACAAGAGTGTTTGCCAGAAGAATGGAGAAAAAAATGTAAATTAGCTAAAGAAGAGTTCTCAAGAAATAGAATAATCGCTGATTATATTGCTGGTATGACTGATAGGTTCGCTATAAATGAACACAAAAAACTCTATGACTTTAATCAAGGCTGGTGAATGAATATTTTTAACAATATAAAAGAAGTTATTATTAACATTTTAAAAGATAATATAGAAAAAGAAAACTCAAACATTTTAAGCGCTATAACTTGCGAACAGCCAAAAAATTTAAAGTTTGGAGATGTCTCTTCAAATGTTTTAATGCTGTTGAAAAAAAAGGATAAAAAATATGGTAAAGAATTTCAATATCTATTTATTAAAAACCTTAAAGCTTCTGGTTTGTTTGACAAAGTAGATTATAAAGAGCCAGGTTTTTTAAACTTTACTTTAAAGAAAGTGCAATGGTTTAAATTATTATTAGAAATACATAATAATAATAATTATGGCTTTAGTAATATAGGAAAAGGTAAAAAAGTTAACATAGAATTTATATCAGCTAACCCAACTGGCCCTCTACATGTGGGGCATTTGAGAGGTGCTGTATTCGGTGATGTTTTAGCCAAACTTATGATTAAAAATGGTTACAATGTTACTAAGGAATATTATATAAATGACCTGGGCAATCAAATTGATAATCTATTTGATACTGTAAAGACTCATATCCTAAATCAAATACAAAATTCTAATATTAAACTTTCAGAAAATATGTACAAAGGCAAGTACTTAGAAAGTATTGCATCCCAAATTATTAAAGAAGGTAAAAGTAATTTAAGTGACTTAAAATTAAAAGATTTTGTAATTGAAAAAGTGCTTGATCTTATTAAAAATGATTTGGAAAGATTAGGTGTAAAATTTGATAGTTATGTATCAGAGAAAGAACTATCTGGTTCTGGCTATATAAAAAAGACTATAGATCAATTAGAAAAAAGTAACTATTTGTACAGAGGTTTTTTAGAAAAACCTAAGGCATTTGATAACAAAGAATGGACTAAAAGAAAACAATTATTATTTAAATCAGTAAGTTTTGGTGATGACAGTGATAGACCTGTAAAAAGAAATAATGGAGAATGGACTTACTTTGCTTCTGATATAGCATACCATAATAATAAGGTTTTAAGAGGATATGATGAAATAATAAATATATGGGGGGCAGATCATGCTGGATATATCAAAAGAGTTGATGCTGCATTAAAAGCACTAGGTCATACAGAAGTAAAATTCACAGTTAAACTATGTCAGATTGTTAACTTGTTAGAAAACAATAAAGCCGTAAAAATGTCTAAAAGGTCTGGAAACTATGTACTAGCTAAAGAAATTATTGATAAAATAGGAAAAGATGTGATTAGATTTTTTATGTTAACTAGAAAGAATGATGCTCATTTAGATTTTGACTTAAGCAAAGCAGTAGAGGAATCAAAAGAAAACCCTATATTTTATATTCAATATGCAATAGCAAGAGTAAATTCTTTAAATAGAATCATTAAAGAAAAAAAAATTTCTATTGAAGACTTTGATATAAGTTTATTTAATAAATTTAATAATAATGAATTAGATATAATTAAAACTTTATCACTATGGCCTAAAATCATAGATAGTTCTGTTCAGTTTCAAGAACCACACAGAATAGTTTACTATTTAATTGAATTAGCTTCGCTATTACATAATTATTGGAGCATAGGTAACTCAGATAAAAAAATGAGAATAATTAATCAGGTAGACAATAGCTTGACACAAGCTAGAGTAATATTAGTTAATGGAATATGCTCAATAATAAGATCAGGATTAGATATAATTTCTATTAAACCCATGGAAAAAATGTGAATTTTTTAAATTATAAAATTTGGTTAGTAGTCTTCATTATATTAACAATAGTTTTATCTGCATGGACCTTAAATTTATTAACATTTATAAATACTAACATTACAAATTCAAACAATATAGAAATAATATCCCCTTCAAAAGAGTTTAAAAAAGAGTTGCCACCTGAAGATAATAGTATTCCATATGAGGACAGATCTTTATGGAATGCATTTAAAACTCAAAACTTAGATGATATTGGTTCGCAGGAAATAATAGGCAATAAAAAAGAAATAATTGATGATGTGGTTAAATCAGATGACACTTATATTGAAAAAAGTAAGCCATTAAACAAAGATCAAGTAAAAAAATCCTTAGATAATAATGAAGTTTTATTTCCAGAGGATAATAAGAAAAAAAAATATAGCAACAATAACCTTGATCAAAAAAAACAAACTGCTGCAGTTAAGCCTAAAGTTGAAGAAAAGAAAAAATTAGATGCTGTAGAAGAAAATATTAAACCTTCAAATAAAAAAGAAGGTGAAGCTAAAACTGAAAAAAATAATGCTTTTTATTTACAGATAGCATCGCTTCCAAAAGAAGAACTTGTAATAAAAGAATGGGCTAGACTTAAAAGAAAATTTAGTAATGAGTTAGATAATTTTAAATATAAAACAGAAAAAGTTTTGTTAAATGAAAAGGGTACATTTTATAGAATATTTTTAGGGGAATTCTCTAGTAAATTAGAAGCTAATAGGTTTTGCAAAGAAATAATGATTTTAAAAAATTGTATTATTAAAATAATTCAATGAAAAATAGAGCAGCAATAGTTATAGGAATAAAAGGTCATAAGCTTACTAAAATTGAGAGTGATTTTTTAAAGGAGGAGAAACCTATAGGAGTAATCTTATTTAGTAGGAATATAGAAACAAAAAATCAAGTACAAAATTTAATAAAAGATATAGAAATGTTAATTGGATCATATACTATGTTTCTAATTGATCAGGAAGGTGGTAGGGTTTCAAGGTTAAATAATAAAAACTGGCCGACCTTTCCTTCAGCAGATAACTTTGGTGAAATATCAAAGACTAACATTGATCAAGCTAAAAAACTTGCTTTTAAAAACTATAAAGAAATAGGTAAAAACCTTAAAGAATTAGGAATTAATTTTAATTGTGCACCGGTTTTAGATTTAAAAGTTAAGGGAGCTAATAAGGTAATTGGAGATAGAGCTTTTTCAAGAAACCCAAAAATAATTGCTGATTTAGGATTGTCAGCGTGTGAAGGTTTATTATCTGAAGGAATAGTTCCTATTTTGAAACACATTCCAGGACATGGTAGATCAAAATTAGATAGTCATTTAGAATTACCAGAAATAAATCATAGTGTAAAATATTTAATTGAAGATTTTTATCCATTTAAGACTTTAAATTATATGCCTGCAGCTATGATTGCTCATATAAAATACAATAAATTAGATGAAAATGCCTGTGCAACATACTCTTCAGTAATAATAAATAATTATATAAAGAATCAAATAAATTTTACAGGATTACTATTTTCAGATGATATTTGTATGAAAGCATTAAAAGGGCCTTATGAAAAAAGATCAAGTAAAGCTATAAATGCAGGATGTGATATTGTATTACACTGTAATCCAAAAATTTCTGATATTTATCAATCCTGTAAAGGCGCGGGACTAATTAGTAAAAGATTAACAAATAAAATAAACCAAATAAAAAAAATTCATTCCATATAATTTATTTTGATATTATAATATATATAGTAATAATTTGTTATAAAGGTACTACAATTTGTATGAAATAAATGAAAATGAGTTTGATAACGAGATTAAAAGTAAAGATTACAAAAATTCCGTATTTAACTTAGATCTCGAAGGGTTTAATGGCCCTCTTGATTTACTTCTTCAACTAGCTCAAACAAAAAAGTTAGATATTACAAAAATTTCAATATTAGAGTTAGTTGATCAGTATTTAGGTTTTATTAAAAAAGCTAAAGAATTAGATTTATTTATAGCCTCTGATTATCTAGTAATGGCAGCAATTCTAGCATACATAAAGTCTAAAATGTTATTACCAGCTGATGAAAATAAATCAGATGATAAAACGTCACTGCCTGAGGCATTAGAATTTAATTTAAAAAGATTAAGTGCTATGAGAAATGTATCTGATAAACTTTCTAAGTGTGAACTTTTGAATGATAAAAGGTTTTTAAAGGGGCAAATTTTGGATCAAGCAATAATATTAGAAACAGAATATTATTGTAGTCCAAAAAATTTAATAGTTTGTTTCGCTAATATATTTAATAGAAAAGCATCAAAAACCATCAATTTAGTAACAAATAATTATTATAACGTGGAAAATGCAATAGAAAGAATTAGAGAGTTATATAATCTTTATAAAGATTGGAAGTCTCTCAGTAGTTTCTATCCAAAATATAATAACACTGAGGTTTATAAGAACATTAATAGGATAGCTATGGCTTCAACTATGGCAGCTTCTTTAGAACTTGCTAAACAAGGTGAGATTAATATAAAACAAAGTAAAGAATTTGGAGATATATTTATAAAGAAAAAAGGAAATCATAATGGCTAATGGTCAAAATCAAGATTATAGAATAGCGGAAGCTATAATTTTTGCTAGCGAAAAAGCTATAAGTATAAAAGATATTAAAAAAAAACTTCCTCACGTAAGAGATTTAAAAAAAATTTTATTAGATTTGCAAAAACAGTATGAAAAAAAAGGAATAAATTTAAAAGTCAGTGATAATTGTTGGTATTTTGAAACAGCATCAGATATTTCAGACTATTTAAAAGAATATAAGTTAGTAAAGAAAAAGCTGTCAAAAGCTGCGATGGAAACATTATCTATTATTGCTTATTTCCAACCTGTAACAAAACCTGAAATTGAAGAGATCAGGGGAGTTTCCACTCATTCAGGAATATTTGAGATACTAATAAATAATGATTGGATATCATCAAAGGGGAGGAAAGAGGTGCCTGGAAAACCATTATTATGGGTTACTACTACAGAGTTTTTAATATACTTTAACCTATCATCAATTAAAGATTTGCCTTCTAAAAAAGAACTTATAGAGTCAGGTCTTCTTACTAAAGGGGATGACCTAAATCTTAAAATATCTAAATAAAATTTAATGCAAATGTTAATTATTATCATTTACATTAATTAATCTTTTATTTATCATTATCTCTGTTGTGGAGAGATACAATTAGTAACTTAGTAGAATATATTTCGACTGAAAAACCAAGTATTTGGTTAGTCCTTTCTATATTTTTTGTAGTAATTATATCTATTCCATTATTAGCAATATTCCTTTCATCTATTAAGGTAGACTACCAAATATGGAAACATATTAACGATTATCTTATAAAATCTTATGTTTTAAACTCAGTATTACTAGTCATAGGAGTAGCTATTTTAACTACTATAATTGGAGTTTCCTCAGCATGGTGGATTACTTTTTATGATATCCCATTCAAGAATATTTTAAGTATATTATTAGTTTTACCTATTGCTATACCTCCTTACGCTATGGCTTACTGTTATGCTGATATAACAGATAAAGGTGGAATAATTAACTATTTATTTGAATTTTTAAATGTAGATAATCTTTTTTTCTTTATACCTTCTGCTAGATCGTTGCCAGGAGCAATCTTTGTATTATCTTTAACTTTATTTCCTTATGTTTTCCTCATAACAAAGTATGCATTTAACAGCAACTCTATGAAAACACTTGAGTCAGCAGCAAACTTGGGAGCTAGCAGAATAAAACTATTTTTAAAATTTGCTGTTCCGATATCAAGACCAGCAATAGTAGCAGGCATTACACTAGTTATTATGGAAAGTTTAGCTGACTTTGGCGTAGTACATTATCTAGGAGTAAATAGTTTAGCTGTTGGAATATACAAGGCTTGGTTTGGTTTTGATGATTTAAATAGCTCTGCAAGATTGGCTTCAATCTTATTAATATTTTCATTGGTTGTTATCCTCACTGAAAAATCTTTTAGAAAAAATAAAAAGGAGAATTATGTTTCTTATGGAAAACAAAATAATATAAGTTTGCTTTTTAGTACTAAATTATTATTGCCTTCAATATTAGTTTTAACAGTAATATTTTTTTCATTATTTATTCCTTTCTCATGGTTAATTTCAAATGTATTATTGCATGATTTAAAAAACATTAAAGATGTTTTGATTAGTACTTTTAATAGTATTAAACTAGCATTAATAGGTGCTTCTTTGATAGTTACGTTTGCAACTATTATAGCTTTTACCAAAAGAATATATAAAACTAATTTTTTATCTTTTGTTTTAAACTTTTCAAAAATAGGTTATGCTGCACCAGGCATTGTTGTAGCCATAGGAATTATATCACCTACATTATACTTAGATAAAAAGATTAATTATATTTTTAACCTATTAGATAAAGATGTTGGATTAATTATTTCAAGTTCTTTAACCATTTTAATTTTTGCTTATCTAGTTAGATTTTTATCTGTTGCTTTTAACCCTATTGAAGCTGGCATGGATAAAATTAGTAAAAAAATAGATTACTCAGCTTTCAATCTTGGAGCCAGTAAAAATTCTCTATTTTTTAAAATACATTTCCCAATGATATCAATTAGTTGCTTAGTTGGATTTTTATTAGTTTTTATAGATATTCTTAAAGAGTTACCACTAACTTTAATATTAAGGCCTTTTAATTTTAATACATTGTCAGTAACTACTTTTGAATATGCAAGCTCAGAACAGCTAATATTAGCATCCTTGCCAGCATTACTTATAACATTAATAGGTTTATTGCCACTAATATTTATTAATAGTGTAGTAAGTAACAGATTGGACAAAGAAAAATGAACTTGTTAAATATTAAAGATATATCAATAAAACTTAATAATAAGGATATATTAAGTAAAATAAATTTTTCATTAAAAGCAGGTGAAGTTTTATCGATAATTGGTCCATCTGGATCAGGAAAATCAAGTATATTAAGAGTTATTGCAGGATTACTTAGACCTAATCAGGGTAAAATAATTTATAATAATAAAATAATTTCCTCAAATAAAAAAATAATTCCTACTGGTAAAAGGAATATAGGCCTGATGTTCCAAGAAGATGTTTTATTTCCTCATTTGACTGTTTATCAAAATGTTGAGTTTGGATTAAATAATTTATTAAGAAAAAACAAGGAATTACTCGTAAATAATTATTTAAAAGAGTTTGGCATTTATGAGAAAAAAAATGATCATCCAAATCTGCTCTCTGGAGGCGAAAAACAAAGAGTAGCTTTAGCTCGTATATTAATCACTAAACCTAAAATTTTGCTAATGGATGAACCTTTTTCTAATTTAGATAATAATTTAAGAAAGGACATATGTGACTTTACACTTAATACGCTTAAAAAAAATAAGATATCCGTGATTTTTGTAACACATGATATAGAAGAGGCATTGAGAGTAAGTGATAATGTTATGGTTATAAAAAGTGGTAAAATAATTCAGAAAGATACACCACAAGAACTTTATAGTAACCCTAAAAGTAAATACGTTGCTAAATTATTAGGTCTAGTAAATCAATTTGAAGTTAAAGCAGATAGGTTTGGCAAGGTGCTTACCCCGTTTGGCAAAGTAAATTGTATAAATTGTTTAAAAGAAAGCTTTAATTGTAAAGAAAAAAAACATTTTTGTATTATCAGACCAGACTCTTTAATAATTGGAAATAAAGGAATTAAGGGTAAGATAGTAGAGAAATATTTTTTAGGTTCCAGTTGGAGTTATAAAGTAAAATTAAATGAAACAAATCAATTATTTAATGTAGCAAATTGTAAAAAAGAACTTAATTTAAAACAACTAGTCAAAATCTACTTTGACATGAAAAATATATTAATTTTTCAAGAATAAAAAAATTTCATTGCCGACTAGCTAATTATTCTATAAATTCTAAATAAATAGGAGATTTTAATGGGAATAAGTATTTGGCAAATTGTGCTAGTTTTGGTAATTATTTTAATTCTTTTTGGGGCAGGAAAAATACCAAGAGTAATGGGTGATGTAGCAAAGGGTATAAAAAGTTTTAAAGCAGGCATGAAAGAAGGAGAAAATGAGGAAATAGAAGCAAAAGCGGAAACTGTAGAAGCTGAAGCAAAACCTGCTAGAAAAAAGACTACTGCATCGAGAAAAAAGAAAAATAGTTAACTTTTCATTGGCAATAATTTTTTTTTATAGCATTTACATTTTTTATTATAATTAGACATGATCTTGAAGTTATCTGTTTATAATCGTGTTTGCAAATATAATGTAGTGTCAATTGACTTATTACTTGGGCATTAGATAATGGATAAAGAAACTAATAAAGGCAAGCAACATGAGGATATTGAAGCTTCAAGGGCTCCTCTTATATCACATTTAATTGAATTAAGAGATAGACTAAAATGGGCAGTTATTTTTTTCTTTTTATCATTTTGTTTATGTTATTACTTTGCAACAGATATATATAATTTTCTTGTAAATCCTCTATATGATATTTATATAGAAAAAGGAATTGATAATCCAAGAATGATATATACCGCTTTAACTGAAGCATTCTTTACTTTTTTAAAGGTATCTTTTTATGGAGCTTTATTTATATCATTTCCTGTTATTGCTCTTCAAATATATAAATTTGCGGCGCCAGGACTTTACAAAGATGAAAAGCAAGCTTTTCTTCCATTTTTAATTGCCACTCCTGTCCTTTTTGGACTAGGGGCCTCTTTGGTATATTATTTTATTTTTCCATTAGCATGGCGATTTTTTTTAGGATTTCAAACTAGTGCTATAGAGTCAGGAATGGCAATAGAATTAGAGGCTAAAGTAAATGAATATTTATCATTAGTTTTAAAACTAATGTTTGCATTTGGATTAGCTTTTCAAATTCCGGTAGCTTTAACTTTATTATCTAGAGCAGGAATAGTACATAGTGAAGACTTAAAGAAAAGAAGAAAATATGCCATAGTTATAGCATTTCTAGTCGCAGCAATACTTACTCCTCCTGATCTGATTAGTCAAATAGGACTAGGTATTCCAATAATAATTTTATTTGAATTATCAATAATATTAGCAAAAATTTTTGAAAGAAAAAAAAATAAAGCGCATAAGAAAAAAGTTAAGAAAAAACAAATTGGGGAAACTGACTTTAATGAGTAAAAATGATTGATATAACTTTTATAAGAGAAAAACCAAATTTTTTTAAAAATTTAATGTCATTAAGAAATATAGATATTTCTGTAGAACAAATATTAAATTTAGATAAGGAGAAAAGAGATAAAACTTCTGAACTACAAAAGTTACAAACTCAAAGAAACTCTTTTTCAAAATTAATAGGTGAGAATAAAAAAAGTAATAAGGATACTAAAGAGTTAGAAGTAAATGTTAGTAATATTAAAAATGAAATGGCGCAAATAGAAAAAGATCTTAATAAAATTATATTGGATTTAGATAATATTTTATTGGGTTTACCAAATTTACCAGATGAAGGGATCCCAGAAGGGCAGGATGATAAAAGCAATAAAGTCATAAGTATGAAGTTTGAAAAACCTAAATTTAATTTTAAACCATTGTCACATGATGCAATTGGTAGAAAAAATCTCATGATGGACTTTGAGAGTGGTTCAATTATCTCAGGATCAAGGTTTGTTGTATTAAAATCAGATTTAGCATTGTTAGAAAGAGCACTTATAAACTTTATGATAGAATTACATGTCAATGATCATGGTTATGTTGAGATAAGCGCGCCACACCTAGTTAGAAGTGAAAGTTTGGTAGGAACTGGACAATTGCCTAAATTTGAGAAAGATCTATTTAAAGTTAACAGTGATAAATGGTTAATTCCAACTGCAGAAGTAACTTTAACTAATCTATATAGGAAAAAAATTTTTAAAGAAAAAGAATTACCTCTTAGATTAGTATCTTTTAGTAATTGCTTTAGATCTGAAGCTGGAGCAGCTGGGATTGATACTAAAGGCATGATTAGGTTACATGAGTTTAAAAAGGTAGAACTTGTGTCATTTGTTAGACCACAGGATTCTAATGACGAGTTAGAGAGGCTTTTAAGTTGTGCTAGTAAGGTTTTAGACTTATTAAAGCTACCTTATAGAGTAGTGCTTCTAAGTTCTGGAGATATGGGCTTTTCAGCAAGTAAAACTTATGATTTAGAAGTTTGGGTTCCTAGTCAGAATCAATATAGAGAGATATCAAGTTGTTCTAATTGCAAAGACTTTCAATCTAGACGGATGAAAACTAAATATAAGGATTTAGAAGAAAAAAAAATCTTTTTACATACACTTAATGGATCGGGTTTAGCTGTAGGACGAACTTTATTAGCTATTATGGAAAATTACCAAATTAATGAAAATACAATAAAAGTACCTGAGGTATTAGAAAAATACATGAACGGAAAAAAAGAAATTTGTATTAAGGATGAAAAATAAAAATAACTTAGTATTTATTACAAATGATGATGGTTTTAACTCTGAAGGCATAAAGGTATTACATGAAATATGTGAACCGATGTTTCAGGAAATCCAAGTTTTTGCACCTGCTCTAAACCAGTCTGCTAAAAGCCACTCAATCACCATAAACAATAGTTTAGCATTAAAAAAAATAGGAGTTAATAAATTTAATCTATTAGGCACTCCCGCTGATTGTGTAATGATTGGTCTAAATAAACTAAGTAATGAAAGTAAAATACCCAAATTATTGTTATCCGGCATAAATGAAGGTGCAAATCTTGGGCTTGATTTGCTGTATTCAGGAACTGTTGCAGCTGCTAGAGAAGGTAGTTTAAACGGTATTAAATCAGTAGCAATTTCTATTGATACTATTAAACAAAGCATAGAGTGGGCAGGATTAAAATATTACGCTCCTAGAATTATAAAAGGAATATTAAAAAATAATATACCAAATAATATTTTTTATAATATAAACTTTCCAAACTTACAAAAATCTAGCATAGAAGGTTTGAAAATAGTGAGGTTAGGTAAAAGAAAACCAGGAAATGTAATTATAAAAAATAAGACCTATTATAAAATTCCATCAGAGAGAAAAATGCTAACTACTGCTAAAAAGGGAGAAGATGAATTCGAACTTAGAAGAAACTTTATTACTATTTCTATTCACGCTTGCGAAAATTTAATTTTAGATAATAAATTATTTTTAAAAATAAAGAAAAGTTTAGGTAAATTGTTTTGAATAATAGAGAACTATTAATTCAAATTATTTTAGAACTAAGAAGTAATGGTATAAAGAACCATAATGTATTAAAGGCAGTTGAACTGTGTCCACCCCATTATTATATGAGTTTTTTTAAAACAAATATAAAAAAAAATATTTTTATTAACGAATTAGTAGGTATTACAAAAATTTTAGAATTAGCTCTATCGAATAATCAAAAGTTAGAAAATATATTAATAATTGGTTTTAATAAAGGATGGTTGCTTTACTTATTTTCTGTCTTTGCGAGACGAGTTTATGGAATATGTGAAAATTTATCGCAAAAAGAAAAACTAGAAAATATTTACCTAAAAAATAAATATAAGAATATATACCTTAATATAGGTAATTCTATATTGTCATGGAAAAAAGTATCACCTTTTGACTTTATATTATCATTAAAATGTATAAATGACGACATAAGTTTAGCATCACAATTTCTTACAGAAAGTGGGATTGCATACTTTGTACAAAAAAAAAAAAATAATACAAAATATATTATACAATTAGATAGTTTATCGAACTATAATAAAACTAAATTAAACTTTAACTTATTAGAGAATAGCGAACTATTATGACACTAAAGAAAACTTTTTTTTTTATTTTAGTATCAAGTATATTAATTATTCTCAATAATTGTAGCAATTTAAATAATATTTCTATAATAGAAAAAGGCTTGTATAAGAAAGAAAGTCAGATAAGTAGTCGAACTATTAAAAGCAAAACTATAACAATTTTGGCAGGAGATACTTTATTCACTATATCTAAAAAATATAAAGTTACTAATAAAGAATTAATTAAATTAAATAACTTAAGGTCTCCTTACATACTTAAACCAGGAAAAAAAATTCATATTCCAAAAGCTTTAAAATATAAAATTAAAAAAGGAGATACTTTATTTAAAATAGCTAGATGTTATTCAATAAGTTTAAAAGATATAAGAATTAAGAATAGTAAGTTAATTGAAAAAA
>MDSW01140528.1_pt1 | contig 17913 bp, 19 predicted proteins | sample 811171 | NCBI WGS metagenome assembly MDSW01 (sample SAMN05326641, study PRJNA326480) | marine metagenome | isolation source: seawater | place: Atlantic Ocean: North West | collected 2012
AACACCAACACCAACACCAACACCAACACCAACACCAACACCAACGCAGACCAGCAGCGCCTCACGCAATGAATTGGCCCGTTCTTTATAGCTTTAGGCGCTGCCCCTATGCGATGCGGGCTCGCTGGGCACTGCTCCATGCCGGGTTGCTGGTTGAGTGGCGTGAAGTCTCCCTGCAAAGCAAACCGGCGTGTCTGCTTGATGCATCGCCGAAAGGCACCGTGCCGGTGCTGATCACGCCGCAGGGCAGGGTGATTGATGAAAGCTTGGCGGTGATGCGCTGGGCGTTGCAGCAGGCCGATCCCTTTGATTGGCTTGGCGCTGGTCTGTCGACTCCGGAACGGGAGGCGATCGATGGGTTAATCGCGACGAACGACGGGCCGTTCAAACACCATCTCGATCGCTTCAAATACACCGATCGCTATCCCGGTGCCAGCCGCGAGCAGCACCAGCACCAAGGGCTGGCGATTCTTTTGGATTGGTCCGAGCGCATCGCTGGCGCCGGTTGGCTGGTGGGTGATCGCTGCAGCCTGGCCGATGCGGCTTTGTGGCCCTTTGTGCGCCAGTGGCGAATCGCTGATCCGAAGGGCTTTGCGCAACACCCCCAGCTTGATCCTTTGCGCTGCTGGCTTCAGGCGTTTTTGGATTCCCCCGCCTTCCCTCGACTGATGGAACGGAGCGATCCATGGCAGCCGAGTGATCGCCTCAAGCTGTTCCCTGCAGATGCCGCGGCGGTGCCAGTCGATCAACCTGTGTTTCATCTTGCCCTTGCCCCCGATTGGCAGCAGGCCGAGAGGCTTGGCGTCTATCGCGTGTCAACGCGAGGACTGATGCTTGAGCAGGTGGGCTTTCTTCATGCTTCCACGGCTGATCAGCTCGCCGCTACCTATCGGCGCTTTTACGCCGATGCTGGGGATGTGCTGCAACTCACGATCGATCCGACCCGCATCCCCTATCCCCTGCGGGCCGATCCAGTCCCCAGTGGTGAGCAGTTTCCCCATCTCTACGGGCCTCTACCGGTGGCAGCGGTGACGGCGGTTTCCCCTTATCCATCCTGCTGAGTGATGGCTTTCCCCTCCCTGGAGCAACTTGAACAGCAGGCCCAGGCGCGGGCGTTGCTACTGCGCCTCCAGGTGGGTCGGCCGGTGGGGCTTTGGTCATTACGACTGGTTGTCGCCCAGTCCAGCGGCAATGGTCGCGCTCAGCTGCTGGGAGAAATGAAGGCCTGGGCCCACGGTGGTGCCAGGGGGCTCCAACTCGACACCATGCGGGTGCAGCCGCAGGCTCCAGCTGGAGTGGGGGCCTTGGTTTGGGCTGCGACCTTCGCGTGGGCACTGGAGTGCACACCCTGCCGAAAAGCTCGCTTGCTGGCGATTGAAGACGATGCCCGCCAGCACCGCCGTTTGGTCCGCTATTTCCAGGCTCTGGGTTTTACGCCAACCCGCAGGTTGGGAGGCTCTCCGTCTGATCTCCCCTTGCGGTTGATCTGGGGAGGGGCTGGCCAAATGATGGTGGGAGATTGTGACGAGGTCCTGACCAGGGCTCTCAGTCGCTGGGCTGCCTCCGAGTGCGGCTGAAAACCTCACGTCTGATCACTTTCTTCCTCGGGCAGGTGGCTTGTGGAGTGGTTCAGACAGGCGTTGCTGGTCGGTTTGAGGGTTCTGCGGCGTGGTAGCTGCTGCGCACCAGCGGTCCGCTACGCACATGACTGAAGCCGAGAGCTTGTGCTGTGTCTCCCAGGGCGTTGAATTCCTCGGGGTGCCAATAGCGCTGCACCGGTAGATGGGCCAGGGATGGTCTTAGATACTGGCCAATGGTGATCCGCTCACAGCCTGCATCCCGCAGAGCTTTCATCGCGTCTACGACTTCCGCTTCGGTTTCACCAAGGCCAAGCATGAGCCCGCTTTTGGTGGGAATGGTCGGTGCCAGTTCCCGAGCGGTGGAAAGGAGTCCGAGCGAGCGGCTGTAGGTGGCCCCGCGACGCACTTCCCCCTGCAACCGTTCAACCGTTTCCAAGTTGTGGTTGAAGCACACCGGTTCGGCTTCCAGCACGGTGCTCAGCCGTTTGCGCTGTGCTTGCAATCCGGCATTGAGATCCGAATGGCCACCCCAGAAATCCGGTGTGAGCACTTCGATCTGCACGAGCGGGTTGCGCTGGCGGATTGCTGCCATGGTGGTCGTGAACAACGTGGCCCCGTGGTCGGCGAGGTCGTCGCGGGCAACAGCGGTGAGCACGACGTAGCGAAGGCCCATGTCTTTCACCGCATCGGCGACCCTCTCCGCTTCGAGGGGGTCGAGGGGCATTGGGGCGCGACCCTTCTCCACTTGGCAGAAGGCACAACTGCGGGTGCAGATGGAGCCGCCTAGCAGGAACGTGGCGGTGCCGGCTGCATAGCACTCAGCCCGATTCGGGCATCGCCCTTCCTCGCAGATCGTGTGCAATCCGCCTGCTTTCACCAGACCCTGCACGGTCTCCAATTGGGAGACCGTGCCGATGGGTCGCCTGAGCCATTCCGGCAGACGTTCCTGAGGACGGATCTGGCTGTAGCGGCTGGGCTTGTTCATCGGTGAACTCATCCTCGACTTATTCAACGGCGCGTCGCCCTTCCAAGGCTCGGGACAGGGTGACATCGTCGGCATATTCCAGTTCGCTACCCACCGGTAAGCCGTAGGCGATCCGGCTCACCTCGGTAAAGGGTTTGAGCAACCTGGCCAAATAAAGGCTAGTGGTATCTCCCTCCACACTTGGAGTGAGCGCCAGGATCACTTCTTTGATGCTGTCTTGCCCGACCCTTTGCACCAGGCTGGTGATCTGGAGCATCTCTGGACCGATTCCGTCCATCGGCGAGATCAGTCCTCCGAGGACGTGGTACCTGCCGCTGTATTCACGGGTGCGTTCCAGAGCGAGAAGATCGCGGGAATCCGCGACCACGCAGATCAGTCCGTTGTTGCGTTCTGGGTTGCGGCAGATTTCACAGGTCGGTTCGGCGCTGAGGTGGAAGCAGGTCTGACACTGGCCCACCTGGCTGCGCGCGGCTAGCAGCGCCTCGGCAAAGCTCTGGATCTGTTCCTCCGGTTGGCGGAGCAGATGCAGGGCCAGCCGCTGCGCGGTTCGGGGGCCGATCCCCGGCAGCCGTTCAAATTGATCGATCAACCGGGCCAGCGGTCGGGTGAAGCCGCTCAGTGGTTTGCTGCAAGTGCCGGAAATCTAGGCAGGCCATCCAAGGCAGAATGTCTTCAGGTCCTGATTCTGTAGATGCCTTCGTTGCCGCACTCTTCGCTGCGTCTGCTGATGTCGCTGCTCTGCGTTGTGATGCTCACAGCCTGCAGCGGTACTGCAGCCGGGCTCAATTCCTTCCAAAGTCCAGATGGCCGCTACGCCTTTCTTTATCCAAGCGGCTGGACCCGGGTGGCAGTCAGTGGCGGGCCCCAGGTGGTATTCCATGACCTGATCAACAGTGATGAAACCGTGAGCCTTGTGGTCTCCGAGGTGGATGCCGATGATGAGCTCCAACAATTGGGCAGTGTCGTGGCTGTTGGTGAGCGGCTTCGCCGGGATGTGATCGCTCCGGCTGGCAGTGGCCGCGATGCAGAACTGGTCGAGGCTCGAGAGCGTGAAACGTCGGGCCACACGTTCTATGACCTTGAATACGCCGTCCATCTCCAGGATCGTGACCGCCATGAATTGGCCACGGTGGTGGTCGATCGTGGTCGCCTCTACACCTTGGCGGCAAGTACGAATGAGCTTCGTTGGCCCAAGGTGAAGGGTCTGTTTGAACGGGTGGTCAGTTCCTTCACCCTTTTGATCTGATTCTCCGCACAAGACAGGTCGATGGGAACACGTCAAGCTTGCGGCTATGAGGTCTCTCCCATCCATCCGTAGCCTGAGGCAGCGCTGGCATGATCTGAGCGATCACCAGCAGGTCGGTGTTTCGTTGGTGGGGGTCGCCGGCCTGTTCTGCGGCTGGTTGCTGTTTTGGCCTGTGCCGACCCAGGTGCAGGGCAAGGGGGTGCTGATTTATCCAGACAACGCCGGCATCCTCAATGCCCGTGCCGGTGGTCAGGTGTTGACCGTGGCCGTGAAGATTGGCGATCGGGTTCGCAAGGGTGAGGAGCTGATGCGCCTTTACCTGCCGGTACTGGAACGAGAGCTCGAACAGCAGAAGGGCAATCTCGCCCAGCTCCGTCGACAAAACAATGACCTGAATCAGCGTGATGCACTGCGTCTGTCGACGGCTCGTGCAGCTCTAGAGACCACCCTTGCCAAGCTCATCGATGATGAGAAGCGGTTGAGCCAGCTGCTGTCCACCTACAACGCCAAGGTCACCAATCTCAACTGGCTTGCTCGCCGTTCTGTGGTGGCACCACTCTCGGAAGCCGTGGTTTCTGCCGAGCAGGGGCTGACTGGCACAAGCGTTCAGCTGGATGACGTCAAGATTCAGCGCAAGCAGGCGATGACAGCCTTTCAGCAGATTGAGCTCGGAATTGAAACCGAGCAGTTGAACCGCAACTTCGCTATCGCGGATCTGGAGCGGCAGATTGCGGTCACCGAAGCCAAGATCGCTTACGACGGCACAGTCAGTGCTGGGCGTGACGGTGACGTTCTTGACCTCCAGGTGATTGCCGGCCAGACGATCAAGATTGGCGATCGCCTCGGCACCATTGGCCGTGGTGCGAACTCGGAACAACGGGAACCCAGTGACCTGATGGCCGTGGCCTACTTTGCACCTGCTGATGCCCGGCGTCTGCCTAGGGGGTTGCCTGTGGAGGTCGTACCGCTCTGGAATCAGCGAGGTCGTTTTGGTGGCATCGAAGGATCGGTCCGCTCTGTGCTCAGTTTGCCGGCAACGGCAGACGATATCTCCACGACGATCGGCAATCCGCAGTTGGCTGAGGAGCTCGTCAAGGATGGTCCCGTGATGCGGGCAGAGATCGACCTAGCCCGCGACCCTCGCTCCGATGATGGCTACCGCTGGACCCTGTCCCAGGGGAGTGGGGTCTTCCCAATTCGAGATGGTCTCACCATCGATACCTTCGCCTATGTCGAATGGCGATCGGCGATTACCTATATCTTGCCCGGAATGCGATCGCTCACGGGTGGCTATCGCACCCTCCGCATTGACCGACTCTGGGATCTTCCCTTCCTACGTCAGCCCGGTACCTCTCCCTGATGACTCTGAGACCACTGTTGCGCCAGGAGCTTCCTTGGCTGATCTCCGAAGTTGTTTTGCTGGTGGTACTGATGAACGCCAACCCTCCGGAGCTGTGGTTCTGGCTTGTGGTGTTTCTGGTGATCTTCGCCTATCGGATCGAACGCTGGTGGACCTCGCGGCAGCGCTGATCACAGAGGTCAGTGGTTGCCCTGCCCCTCAACGGTTTGGTGTTGACGTTGTCTGCTGAAGCTTTCTCCTGCTTGCATTCGATGATGCGTTGGTCATCGTTGCGATCCCCTCGCTGATCACGACAAGTTGTTCGATCAAGGTGCTCCGAACGATCAGTTGGCGCAGTCTGGAGCTGGGCAGATCTCCGTCCAGTGCCTTGCAGGTGCTGGTGAGTTGCTGGTTCAGTTGCTCCCCTTTTTGGTGCAGTGCCGTCACCGTCTTGTGTAGGCAAGCAGCCTTGAACGCGGTGTGGCCGGTTTGCGTCAGAGTGCTGAGATCACGAACCAGCATCGTGAGCAGCTGTTCCATCAACTGCAGGACCTCAGCTTCCCGGTGATGGAGTTGTCTTAGGGGTTCAGGACCGTGGATTGGTATGGGCAGGCACGCCATCCCGGACACCACGCTCACGGTTTGGGAGCACATCCAGTCGATCTGGCCCCAGAGCAGATAGAGGGGCTGTTGCTCTGGGTTGAGCCCGAGCTCCAGCAGGGCGTCTTGCCTCTTCAGACGGATGGCAGCCAGCTGATGCAAGAGGTGATTGCGTTGCGTCTCACGGCGGGGTGAGCGGTTGCTGCCTGGTCCCTCCTGATTCAGGCGTGACGCTTCCTCGCTCAATTCCTCTGCGATCGCCTGCATCAGTCGCCCCTGCTGGCGGTGTAGATCGGGAATCGCTTGGCTTGGCCAGATCCAGCGGCTGGCCCAGAGAGAGAGCGCGATGCCGAGGGCTGTCCATACCAATCGCAACGGGCCCCAGGTTGTTTCCGTGGCGCTATGGACCAACCAACCCATCACGATGATGTTGCCGGCCACTTTGTACCCCACCTCAAGGCCGAACATCCCCCCCAGCAGCCGCGTGCTGCCAAGGGCCATCCCGATCGCCAGAGCTAGGGGAAGGGCCAGGCTCTTGGAAAAGATGATCAGAAGTAGGACGCCCATCAACGATCCAAGCAGGCGTTGCACTCCCAGCTTCAGGGCGTTGCCGTAGCTGCTTGATAACACCGTCGCCGTGGTCATCGGCAGGTAGTAGCCGTAGGGAATCGGACTGAGTAGACCGAACCCCGCTGCTAGGCCTGTCACGACGGCCAGCCGCAGGTCACTCCGCAGTAACCAGGGTCTTTGATTGGGGCGACGTCTGCTCTGCGTGGTTGCGTTCCTCACGTCACCGCAGCCTCAATCCGTTCCTGGCTGCGCAGCAACCAGCGCAGCCGTGTGACCTCCTCCTCTAATGCGATTCGTAGCGGTGTCTGAGAATGGTCTGTTCCGCCAAGGTGTAGTCGGCTCCAGCCTTGGGCTTGGTGGTGATCAAGCTGTTGACTCAGTTCAGGCATGGCATGGTCATGGTGGCGGTAGAGCCGTTCCAATAGACGCTCCACCAGCAACCAACGCGGCTGCAGTGTGCTCCAGAGCAACACGCGTTGCCGCCAGCGTTGACGTTCCAGTCTGGAATGGCGATGGGGTTCGAGGCTTGTCTCTACCGCGACGAGGCGCTCCATTTCCAACAGGTTGCGCGTCACGGGTTCGGCATTCACCGCTGGTACTGACCCGCCCTTTGCGAGGGCTTGTTGGTGGAGCGCGAGGCGCTGGTGCAGTATCTGCTTCTGCAGTTCATTCAGTTCCGCCAGGCGCGCCAGTCTGTTCTTCGGCCAGAGCAGCCGTCCCATGATCAGGGCCACCACGATTCCGATCAGGGTGTCGACGCTGCGGTTGAACACATACCCCCAGTTGAGCAGCGAATACCCGGGAATTCCAAGGAACATGATGGTGATAACGGCTGCGGTCGAAAGACCGCTGCTCCAGCCAAGGCGCCGCAGTAGAGGGATGCTGATCAGCAGGCTGACGAGGATGCCGATCCAGCCAGACAGGATGGTGTGCACGATGAAGGTGACCAAGCCACCTGTGATCGTGCCGAGTATCCGCCCGCGGGCAGCGCGGAACGTGTTCTCATCCTGATCGTCGACCACAAAGATCACCGCCATCAGGGGATACCACAGGTAGGTGATGCGTTCGAAGTGCTGGGCGATCGCACAGGTGATCAGAACGCTCAGCCCTAGGCGCAGGCTTTGTCGCACCAGGTTGCTCTTCACCGATGCCATTGCAGTCGTAGCCATTGTGCGTCCAATGACTCACTTCAGCTTGACCTCTGTTGCCCAGCTCTCCGCCCCTTAAAACTGTGGTCGGTATCGCCAGTTGCTGTTGTTGCTTTCGGAGTGCTCCTCCTCTGAATGGGGTCGTCTCCGGGAGTGGCTGGGCCATTGGGTATCGAGGTAGCTGATCCCATCACGCTCGAAGGGGGTCGCGTCCAACCGTTCAGCCTTGAGGTCAGTGGTGCCCATCGCGGTGATCAGGCCACCAAGTTCCATCGGGCCGAGATCGGTGTTGAGGTTGCGACCGGCGGCTGAGATTAAAGCCGGAAGACGCATGATGTTGTCTGGTTTGGTCAGTGATCCAAACAGGCTTTTGATCACGAGTTGCTGGCGTTTCAGCCGGCCGAAATCTCCTTCTCCATCATTACGCCAGCGGAGAAATCCCTCCAGATCCCGACCTTTTAAAACTTGGCGTCCGGGCTGTAGGTCGATGTAGAGCCCTTGTGAATTGTCAACGTAGTAGAGCCGTTTGGGGACATCGATCGTGACGCCACCCATCAGATCGCTGATGCTGCGGATCCCTTCCAGATTGACGAGGATGTAATGCTGAATCGGTCGACCCATCAGTCGACTGAGTTCTTGCTTCACGGCATCGGTGCCGCCGTAGGCGTACAACGCATTCGCCTTCATTGGGCCGAACCGGGCCGAATTGACGTAGCTGTCTCTTGGGATCTGTGTGATTTTTGTCTGACTGTTTTCCACCCGGATCGTGAACATCGTGTCGGTGTTTCCCCCGCCGGCATCCATGCCGAGTACGACCACTTCGCGATCGCCAACTCCGGTCCAGGCGGTGAACGGATTGGTCAGGGGAAGTCCCAGCAGCGCTGACTGCCGATTGCTCTCCGGCACCAGCATTGTGGTTAGTGGTAGAGCCAGCAGCAGCCCTGATCCCAACCCGAGCGCGATGGCGATCCCCAGGGATCGAGCACGCGGGCCAACCCGCTCGGGCTCAGGTGTTGTCATGAAGCAAGTTTAGGTCGGTCTTAGTCTCTTCTTTATTCAATCTTTGGTTTTTGCAGAGGCGCATCGCGCCTAGAGCAGCGGTTCGCTGATCACCATGGATGGACATGGCAACTGGTTGATCAGGCTGCTGGTGCGATCGCTGGCTGGGATCCGCAGGCCTGCGACACGACGTCGCTGCGAGCGCAGGATGACGAGATCGTGCTCCCAGCTCAGTCGCTGGATCGTTTGGTCAATACCGGGCCCACGCACCAGTTCGATCCGGATGCTCTGCCCCATCGTGCTTTGTGGAATCCAGCGATTCAGTTCTTGCTCCATCCAGGCGCGATCTTGGCGGCCGAAGCGAGGGTCGTGAATGTGCAGCAGGGTGATGTGAGCGGGTTGCCGTTCTGGACAGGACGCCATCAGCCGCAGTGCTAGCTCGAACTGTTCTCGGGCACTGGCCGATAGATCTTTGATCGGCACAAGGACTCTGCCGAGCTGTTCCGGTGCCTGGTCCCCCAGGTTCACAACAACCACGGGGCAATGGGCGGTGCGGCAGACGCCGTCGACGAGATCGCCAAACAGCCAGTTGCGCAGCTTGTCAGGGCGACCGGTGCCGATCACGAGCAGGTCAGCACCTTGCTCAAGGGCGCTGCGGCTCATGCCACCGGCGATGTCTTCATCAAGACGGAGCACCCCGTGGGTGGTGACCTCGAGATCCTGACCGATCAGCGCTGCCTGACTGAGGCGGGCACGGGCTGCGGCGATGGCCCGGTTCAGCCCACCCCGGGCTTCCTCCACGCTTGGGCACACCAGTGCCAGGGGAATCAAGGTCCCGGAGGATCCCGTGGCATTGCTGCCAGTGAGCAGCTTTGAGGCGATGCTGAGCAGTCCTTGTTCGGTGGCTGGATTCGCCACGGGCACGACAATGCTCAGCGGGCGCTGAACCACATCCGAGGACCCGCCAGCGTCTGCGTTGGTTTGGGATGGCGCTGTTGGGTTGCGACTCGGATCGCTGGGGGCCACCAAGCGGGTGACTGAACGTGTTGTCAGCACAGGACCCAGCGTGGCGGTCACCACCATTACTGCCAGCACGCTGTTCAGCACCACTGCATCGAGCAGACCGGCCTGGTAGCCCACGAAGGCGGTGGCCAGGGTCGCAGCCACTTTGGGCATGGCCAGTGACCACATCATCAGAATCTGGTTGCCGTTGTATCCGAACAGCCGACCGGCGATCAGGGAGGCCGCACCTTTGCAGCCAAGGGCTCCCACCAGCATCAGTGCGGTGAATTCAAAGTTGCTGATGCTGGCCCCCAGGCTGTTCACATCCAGCAGCAGCCCGAGATGAATAAAGAAGATCGGGATAAAGAGGGCGCCACCCACGAAGATCACCAGTTCCTTGGCCTTGCCCTCCGGCAGCACAGAGTTCACGGCAAGGCCGGCGAGGAACGCACCAACGATCTTTTCGACCCCTGCCAGCTCAGCGCCGAGTGAGGCAACGAACAGCACCAGAAGCACCGCCAAGAACACCCTGTTCTCATCGGTGATGGTTCGGATCCACAGTCGCTTGCCCACCGCTCTGATCCCAAAAATCACCACGGCCGCAAACGCAAGAATGCTGGTCAGCAAGCTGACCAATCCCATAGGCGTGAGGCTGCCCTTGCCGAGGCCAAGGGCAACGGCCAGTAGGACTAAGGCGGAGATGTCGGTGAGGATCGTGCTGCCGACGCTGACGATTACTGATTCGTCGCGCTGGGCGCCATAGCTGCGAACGATCGGATACCCCAAAGGGGTATGAGTGGCCATCAGCGCCCCGAGCAACAGGCTTGGCACCAAGCCGAAGCCGAACAGCTGGCCGATGCCAACGCCAGTGCCGACGCCGAGCAGAAACACCAAGATGCCGAAGCTGGCGGACCTGCGCTTGACCCGGTTGAACTCTTCAAGGTCGATTTCCAATCCGACGATGAACAGCAGATAGATGGCACCGATATCGGAGAGCAACCGAATCGTTTCGCCGTCGGCTTCTAGCCAGTGGAGACCGTGGGGGCCTGCGGCCAGACCGGCCAGCAGCAGACCCACAAGATCAGGCAGGCCCAGACGCCTTATCAAGGGCGGCACCACGACGATGATGGCGACCAGCAGGGCGAAGATGCCGAGCGGGTGGTGCATCAGATGGGAGAGCGTGGCACCCATGGGGAGAACAGTATGGGGAGGACGAGGGCGCTTTAGAGCGCCAGTGTTTCACCAGGCAGAAGGCCCGCCTGCACACGCCAGAGGTCCGCATAGGCACCGCCCTGCATGAGCAGGGTGTGGTGCTGACCTTGTTGCACGATGCGACCTTGATCCATCACCACAATCTGATCAGCGTGGCGCACGGTGCTGAGACGGTGTGCAATCACCAGTGTGGTGCGGTTGGCCGTGATCTGCATCAACGAACGTTGGATCGCTGCTTCGGTTTCGTTGTCCACTGCAGCCGTGGCCTCATCCAGCACCAGGATGGGAGCATCCTTGAGAATCGCCCGTGCCAACGCGATTCTTTGCCTCTGGCCTCCGGATAGTCGTTGCCCCCGTTCACCCACAACCGTGTCGTAACCCTCGGGTAGGGCTGAGATGAAGCCGTCAGCTTCCGCTAGCTCAGCTGCCTGGATCACGGCAGCTCTCGAGGCTTTGGGATCGGCGTAGGCGATGTTCTCTGCCACCGTTCCATGGAAGAGGTACACGTCCTGACTGACCAGCGCGATGCAGCGGCGAAGGTCTCCCAAATCGATCGCTTCGATCGATTCGCCATCGAGAGAGATACTGCCGTTGCTCAAGGGGTAGAGACGCAGAAGCAGCTTCACAAGCGTGCTTTTGCCCGATCCTGTTGCGCCGACGATCCCGATCGTCGCCCCGGCCTCCACATGCAGGCAAAAGTCCTGCAGCAGTAAGGGGCGATCGCGGTAGTGAAAGCTGACGTTCCGGTAGTCGATCACTCCGCTGACGCTGTTTGGGCTGAGACGTTTGTACCCGCCCTTGATCAAGATCGGTGTGTCGATCAGGTCAAGCACCCTTCGGGTGGAGGCCATCGAGCGTTGATAGTCATCCAGGGTGCGCCCCAAGGTTGTGAGGGGCCAGAGCAGTCGCTGGGTAATGAACACCAGAAAGCTGTAGGTGCCGATCGAAAGCTCGCCTTGCCAGGTCTGCAGCCCGCCGATGATCAGGATGGCAATGAAGGCGAACAGAATTGCGAAGCGGATCAGAGGGATGAACGCGGCAGAGAGTCGGATCGCCCGTCGGTTGCTCTGTCGGTAGGCGTCACTGTCTTGACGCAGTTGCTCCAGCTCCCAGGTTTCGGCCGTGAAGCTCTTAATCGTGAGCATGCCGCTGATGTTGTTGGCCAGGCGTGAGCCGAGATTTCCCGCTCGCTCACGCACCTCGCGATAGAGCGGCGCCAGGCGCCGCTGAAAGAGCAATGAACCCCAGAGAATGACAGGGATGGGCAAATAGGCGAACAGGGCGACACCGGGAGCCATCACCGCCATCGCTCCTCCCACCAGAACCACCGTGGTGATCAGTTGCAGAATCTCGTTGGCGCCCCGATCGAGGAAGCGTTCCAGTTGATTGATGTCTTCGTTCAGTACGGTCAACAGCCGACCGCTGCTGTCGTGTTCGAAGAAGTCCATCTCCAGGTTCTGAAGATGGCTGTAGGCCTCCAGGCGCACGCTGTGCTGAGTGGTCTGGGCCAGGTTTCGCCAGAGCACTCCATAGAGGTACTCAAACAAGGATTCGGCGCTCCAGACGATGAAGGAGGCCACCGCAAGGACCAGGAGTTGGCTCGGCACATCATGCGCTCCGAGCTGTGATAACCAGTCCATCTGTTGCTGATCAATGCGGCTGGAGGCCAGCACCTCGACAGCAAGGGCGATCAAGACTGGCGGAGCAAGATCGAAGAATTTATTGATCACTGAGCACAATGCTGCCCACGTCACCAGCCGCCTGTGGGGGCGGAGATGGAGTAGCAGCCGCTGCAGAGTTGAGCCCTTGGCAATCAAGCGTTCTGTTGCGGAGGAACGGTTTTTTCTTGTTATCAGTTCTAGACCTCTCTTAGAGCGATGAGGTGTTCATGACCCGTTCCCGTTCGATTAATCGATTTCACCGCTTTGTGGCACGCAAGCGTCGTCGCGGCCTGCGCTCAGTCCTCCCCCATCTGCGCCCAGATCGGAGCGAAGCTGTGGATCAGCTCGATCTCTCTAACCGGTTGATCGCTCGATCCGAGCAAATGGATCTTCGCCAGGAGCTGGACGAGCTCGGCACGAACTGAGGCTTTCGCTCCTCGTTGCTAACAGCAAAAAGGCCACCGCTTGCGCAGGTGGCCTGAATGAACAATGAGGCGAGGTGGTCAGTTCACCAACGGTTTCCGCCACCGCCACCGCCACCGCCGTAGCCACCACCGCCGCCACCGCCGCCGCCGTAGCCGCCGCGGCCACCGCCACCGCCACCGCCACCGGTACGCTCGCGGGGGGTTGCTTTATTGACGCGGATCATCCGACCCATCCATTCAACGTTCTGGAGGTCATCGATGGCCTTCTGCTCGTCGGCATCGGTATTCATCTCAACGAAGCCGAAGCCGCGTTTGCGACCGGTTTCCCGGTCGAGGGGGAGGCTGGCGCTCTTAACTTCGCCGTACTGGCTGAACAGGTCAAGCAGGTCTTCCTGCTCAGCCTGGAAGGAGAGGTTGCCGATGTAAATGGTCATTCCTGTGGGGACCGTTGGACGTGTGTGATCAGTGAAGTCGTGGTCCGAAAAGGATGTCCTTGATGCTGGAGCTGTTGAGCTGAAGCTGGGGGAGCGAGCCGATCAGAGCCGAACGCTGAAGCTGATGCCGCTCCACGCTACAGGGCCAGGTGGGTCGATCTCGGCCCAACAGACTGTCACAAGAGCCTTCAAGGGGTTCTCTTGAATCGCTTGAAGGCAGCCGGGTGTGGATCGCAGCACACCTGCTTTTTACGCTTGAAACCATCTCGGATGGAGTGGTCTGTCGCTCGGAGTGCGCCAGCGCGTGGTTGAACTCGATCAGAGCAGTTGGAATCCCCTCAATGCTGAAAGTGTGTCCTTCTGGCTTGCGTGGGGGGTGTCCGTCCAGCTGTTTTTCGATGTTTCAGAGCTTGTAAATCGAGGCTGCTTTGGACTTGCAGGTGGTTTGGGCTGCGTCGATCGAGGCCCCAGATTTCACTTCATCGAGGAAGCAACGACAGGTGTAGCTTCCCATCCCATCCGGTGGGGATTGACCGGCGTGGGCCATGGCTGCATTGAAGCTGGCTAGACAAAATTGTGTAATCAGTCCGTCATCTCCTTCTGCCCAGGCGACACCTGGCAGTGCCGCCATCGTTGCTGACAGGCCAATTGGCACCAGTGTCGCCTTGAGCAGAGCAGGCATACGAGATGACATGGATTTAAGTAGCGGGCCGAATCTGTAGTTCTCTGTTCATCACCTTGAGCCGCTTCAGAGACGCGAAAACATCCTGTGGCATGCCTTTTGGAAGATCCACAAAACTGTGGGATTCAAAAATTTGAATGCGACCAATCATGCGACCTTGCAGGCCGGATTCATTCGCGATCGCACCAACGAGGTTGCCGGGTTTGACCCGATCACGATGTCCCACCTCGACGCGAAATCGTTCCATATTGTCTTCGGGTGGACGCGACGCGCGCTCGGGTCTGCGGCGATTACCTCTCTCGCCGAAACGGTCGTCGCGACGTTCGAACCGCTGACGGCCGGTATTTTGCAGCCAACTCTCATCGCCCTGTACCAACAGAGGACCTGTGCCGACGGCAAGGGTCAGCGCGGCGAGCGCAAGCCGGGAGGGTTCGATGTCGTGCTCGTTGCTGACGCGCTGGAGTAATTCCTGCAGCAGGGCGGATTCATCGGGCTGACGGGCTTCGCCAGTGGCCGCATCGGTGAGCCGCTGCCGAAGCTTGTCGAGACGCGCTTGGTTGATCTCCGCATTGCTGGGGATCGCCATTGGCTCGATCTCCTGGTTGACAGCACGCTCGAGGTTGTTGACAAAGCGTCGTTCGCGAGGCGTCACGAACAGAATGGCCTCGCCGGTGCGGCCTGCGCGACCGGTCCGACCGATGCGATGCACGTAGGCCTCGCTGTCGAAGGGCATGTCGTAGTTGATCACTAGACCAATGCGCTCCACATCCAGGCCTCGTGCAGCCACATCTGTGGCGACAAGGATGTTGACCGTTCCCTTGCGCAGCCGTTCCACAGTGCGCTCCCGCTGGTTCTGGGGAACATCGCCATTGAGCACAGCCACATCATGGCCAGCAGCCTCAAGGGATTCAGACACATTGAGGGTGATCGCCTTGGTGCGGGCGAAGATGATCACCCCTTCGCCGGTGACGGCCTCCAGCACCCGGTTGAGGGCTTCAAGTTTGTGGCTGTTCTGGAGGGTGATGCAGCGATGGCGGATGCGACGTGCTTCCTTCTCCTGCGTTTTAATCGTGATCTCAGCCGGTTCGCTGAGGTAGCGCTTGGATAGCCTGCGGATCTCGGAGGGCATCGTGGCTGAGAACAGCACCACCTGCCGCTGTTCCGGCAACTGATCGAGAATCCATTCGACATCGTCGATGAAGCCCATGCGCAGCATTTCATCGGCTTCATCGAGAACCAGGCTGCGCAGGCCGCTGGTGTCGAGCGTGCCCTGACGCATATGGTCCATCACACGCCCTGGGGTGCCCACCACCACATCAACGCCGCGTTTGAGAGCGTGGATCTGGGACCGGAAATCAGATCCTCCGTAGATGGCCAAGACATTGAGATGGGGATGGCCGGCCGAGTAGGCACGGAAGGAGTCCGCCACCTGCATCGCCAGTTCCCTAGTGGGGGCAAGCACCAGAGCCTGTGGGCGTGGGCCATCCTCCTGCAAGCGTTCCAGGATGGGTAGGGCGAAGGCCGCGGTTTTGCCAGTGCCGGTTTGTGCCTGGCCAACGAGATCACGGCCGAGCATGAGCTCGGGGAATGCGGCCGCCTGGATCGGGGAGGGCTCCTTATATCCCTTCTCGTTGAGGGTGTTTAACAGCGCATCGCTGAAGCCGAACTGGGCAAATCCAGAGGGCTCATCTGGGGTGTCTTCGGTTGTTTCAATCACCGTGGTGAACACCGCGTTGGTATCGCTGGTTTCCTCAGTCGCAGGGGTCGTTTCGCCCTGTGCTGCCAGCTCTGTGGCGCTGAGATCCACTGAGCACGCGAAATCTCCGTGCGCTGCACTTTGAGTCATTTTGAAAAGGCAGTGGCCTGATTGATCCCTGCAAGTCAGGCCGGCAAAGTCCAACACGGCCGAGGCCGATCTGATTGCTTGCCCTTTCTTTCAAGGTTGATTGATCAACTTAACACTCGACCGAAATCATCTTCCAATCGTTCGATGTCGCTTTCCTCAAGCAATGCACCGTGCTGCACCTCAATCAGCAGCAGTCCCTCTTCTCCGCCCTGCGCTCGGTGAATGGCGCCACAGGGGATGTGCAGTGTCATGCCAGGGGTCGCTGAGCTCCAGCGGCCATCGCAGAGCAGAGCGCCGCTCCCTTCCGCCACTGTCCAGTTCTCGCTGCGATGGTGATGACGTTGCAGGCTCAGCCTCTGACCTGCATTGAGCCAGAGTCGTTTGAGCTTGTAGCCGGAACCTTCCCGCAGTTCTTCGTACCACCCCCAGGGGCGGATCACCCGTTCATCTGCGCTGCTCACCGTCTCCCTGCGGGGTTTCAAGCATGGCGAGGTTGCTCTGATCCGGCCAGGTTTTTGCTGATTAAAGGTGTGATTAGCAGCACCTTTGAACGGGCACGGGTCAGGCCGGTGTAGGCCAGACGGGGGTCTGGATACCGGGTTGGGGGGAGCAGCAGGGCCACGCGGCCGTACTGGCTGCCTTGGGATTTGTGCACGGTAAGGGCGAAGGCGGGTTCCGCTCCAGACAGCTGGGCCGGGTGAAGGAGGCGTCCTCCAGGCAGCAGCACAAGCGAGTGCTGATCCCTTTGCACCATCACACCGATATCCCCATTGGCCAGTCCTTGCTCCGGTCTGTTGTGGCGATTGAGCACCGGCGTTCCTGCAGGCCAGTGTTGAACAGGCCTGCGGCTGAGCTCCCCCAGCAAGGTCCGGTGGATGGCCTCAACGCCCCAAGGGCCTTGTCTCACCGGACTGAGGGCGATCTCCGCCTCCAGCTGTCCAAGCAGGGCGGCTACATCGTCCGGATGGGGATCGTCATTTTGCCAGCGCAGACTCCTGGCCAGTGCTTTGAGGCACTCCTGTTGCTTCAGCAGCAGTTCCACCAGCACGGATGGCAGGGCCTGACTGGGGGCCTCCAGCCAGGTCACATTGTCGTTTGGCTTGAGACGGCTGAGGCATGTTCGGTCCAGGCCCGTCATCCCTTCACGTAGCTGTGAAGCGAGAACCGCGATCGCACCGTCATTGCGATAGGTGGTGCGCAGTTCGACCGCAGCGGTACCGAGTCGCTGGAGACGTTGAGGCTGGATCAGCTCCTGCAGCACAGCTCCGGGGCCAACAGGGGGGAGCTGATTGGCATCACCGACCAACAGCAACTGGCCGTGCGCGGGCATGGCATCCAGGAGTGCTCCCATCAGGGGCAGATCCACCATCGAGAATTCATCCACCACCAGTAAGTCGAGGTCGAGAGGGGTCTGTTGATTGCGGCGGAACCGTCCCTCTCCCTGCGCTTCGAGCAGACGGTGCAAGGTGCAGCTGGTGAGCTGGGTCAAGGGCTTGGCTTGCTCAGGCTCCAGTCCCTCGCCACCCAAAGTCACGGCCTCGAGCAGGCGGGATGCTGCCTTGCCGGTCGGAGCAGACAGCTGAATGCGAAGGTCAGGTTTGCGTCGTAGGGCAGCCGCCAGCATCTGCACCACGGTGGAGGTCTTGCCGGTACCAGGGCCACCAGTGAGCAGGACCAGCCGCCGTTGCAGCAACGTGATGACCGCGTCGCATTGGCAGCCGTCTAACCCTGCCTCTTCCGCCTGGATGCGGCACGTCTCCAGCAGCTCAGGTGGGGGTGGCTCGACCATTGGACACTCGCCCAGCTCCAGCAGACGTTGCAGGCAGCTGTCCAGGTCCTGATGCCAACGTCGCCAGCGCAGCCAATCGCCGTCGTGAACGATCGGCGCCTCAGGCTTGTCGTTGAGGGTCTGGCTCGAGACCATCCAGCCACTGGCCTCTAAGACCTGAAGCATCCTCTTTGGCCATTGCTCAGCAGTGATGCCATCGGGTGTTTCGCCCTTGAGGTGGATCCCGAGCTCGCCTTGCTCCAAGGCATCGGTCAGCGCAAGGACCACGGCCTCCAGGACACTGACATCGGCTTCCATCGGTGGCAGGAGCCGCATTAGAGCTTCGACCAAGCTGTTGCCGAGGACGCTGGTCATGGTTGGCCCTCTTGCAACAGTGCATCCAAGGCCATCACCCT
>MDSW01054116.1_pt1 | contig 17912 bp, 17 predicted proteins | sample 811171 | NCBI WGS metagenome assembly MDSW01 (sample SAMN05326641, study PRJNA326480) | marine metagenome | isolation source: seawater | place: Atlantic Ocean: North West | collected 2012
CTGGAACACGATCACTATGACCTGGCGCTGTTGCCCTTCGCCGTACGCAATGTGGCGAAGTACAGCCCCGCCGTATTCCCCAAACCCGAATCCGCCCGCCACGACTGGGAAATACTGGCGGCCCTGGGGGAGCGGGTCAGCCAGCGCAAGGGGGTGGCGCCACTGCCGCTGATGCCACCCACCATGATCCTGGATATGGGCCTGAGAAGCGGCCCCTATGCTGACCGGCTCAGCCTGGCGGCATTGCAGGCCGAGCCCCACGGGGTGGATCTGGGGCCCCATCAAAGTCAGTTTCCCCAGCGCCTGGTGCATGAGGATAAAATGATCCGTTGCGCTCCGGAACCCATCCTGGCGGACCTGCAACGGCTGTTGCAGCAGGAGCCGGCGCCGGAGGATATGCCGCTGCGGCTGATCGGTCGGCGTCATGTGCGCAGCAATAACAGCTGGATGCACAACTATCAGCGTCTGGTGAAGGGCAAGCCCCGCTGCCAGTTGCTGATGCATCCACAGGACGTGGCGGCGCTGTCCCTGGAAGACGGTCAGTCGGTGCAGATCCGGTCCCGCACCGGGGCCCTGGTGGCGGACCTGTTGGTGTCGGAGGAAATGATGCCCGGGGTGGTGAGTTTGCCCCATGGCTGGGGTCACAACCGGCCGGGTATCCAGGCCCGGGTGGCCCGGGAACATGCCGGGGTCAGCGTTAATGATCTCACCGACGAACAGTATCTGGATGAGTTGTCCGGCAACGCCGCGCTCAACGGGGTGCCGGTGGCGGTGAGCGCTGCCTGATATCACTGTTGGATATCACTGCTTCATACCCCTGCCTCATACCCCTGTTTTCCCAGGGTGTTTGCGGCCAGCGGCTTTGCTACAATAGGGCGATTCAACAGCTTCGTAGGTGTATCATGGAAACTATCGACGTCATCAAAGATCAGATCAGTACCAACTCTGTACTGCTCTATATGAAAGGCACTCCCCAGTTCCCTCAGTGTGGTTTCTCCGCTCGCGCCGTGGAGGCGTTGATGTCGGTGGGTAAGCCGTTTGCTTATGTGAATATTCTGGAGCACCCGGACATTCGCAGCGAGCTGCCGAAATACGCCAACTGGCCCACCTTTCCCCAACTGTGGATCAAAGGTGAACTGATCGGCGGCAGTGACATCATTCTGGAGATGGCCCAACAGGGTGAGTTGAACCAGCTGGTGGCTGAGGCTGCCACCGAGCAGTAAACGGCAGCAAGCCGTCAAGCCGCTCGGAACCAAAACAGCGCCCAACAGGGGCGCTTTTTCGGAGGTTCCTTAGAGCTTGATACCCAGTTGCTTGATGTTGGAAGGTTTCGGGTTTGCTTCGCGCCCGGCGAAGTGCTGTTGGAAAAACGCCATGGCTGCCGGTGGCTCGGTGGGTTTGGCAAAGTAAAAGCCCTGGATGTAGTCGCAGTGTCGCTGCTGCAACAGGTCCAATTGCTCCTTGGTCTCCACTCCTTCCGCTACCACGTGCAACTGCAGGCGCTTGGCCAACCCGATGATGGATTCCAATACCATCAGGGATTCCGGCTGGGCATCGATATCGCGGATGAACGTGCGGTCGATCTTCAGGGTATCAATGGGGAACTTCAGCAGATAAGCCAGGGAAGAGTAGCCGGTGCCGAAATCATCCAGGGCAATCCGTACCCCCAGGGCTTTGATGTCGTTCAACAGTTCTATGGCATGGGTCTCGTTCTGCATCAGGCCGGACTCAGTGATCTCAATTTCCAGTTGTTCCGGACGCACGTCGAAACGGCTCAGCGCCTGTTTGATGGTTTGCAGCGGCATGCCGTAATTGAGCTGCGCCGGTGACAGATTGGTGGACACAGTAACGTTGTTGTAACCCTGGCGATTCCAGAACTCAATCTGCCGGCAGGTCTGTTCAATGGCCCAGTCCCCCAGGTTCTGGATGTAGCCGGTTTCCTCCGCCAGGGGGATAAACAGCCCGGGACTGATCATGCCTTTTTCCGGGTGACGCCAGCGCATCAGGGTTTCAAACTCGAATCGCGGCTCACCGTAGAGCGGCACTTTGGGCTGGTAAAACAGCACGAACTCGTCATTGGCCAGGGCCTGGCGCATGCTGGCCTCCAGCTCGATCCGTTCCAGCACCGGCTTGTTCATCTTCGAGTCGTAGAATCGGGTATTGTTTTTACCACTGGCTTTGGCCGCGTACATGGCGGTATCGGCGTTTTTCAGCAGCGTTTCCGGTGTGCGGCCGTCCTTGGGGTAAATGGAAATGCCAATACTGGCACTGACAAAAACATCACTGCCCTGCAACTCGAACGGCTGAGCCAGTTTTTGTAGCACGCGGGTGGCCACTTTGGCCGCCTCCTCCGGCGAGTGGATCTTTGACAGCACCACGGTAAACTCATCACCCCCCAGGCGGGCAATCACAGAATCTGAACTCTGACTGGCGAGGCGACCGGCGGACGCCACAGCATCCTGACTGCGGATACAATCCTTAAGCCGGTTGCTTACCAGCATCAGTAACTCGTCCCCCACTTCATGACCCAGACCGTCATTGATGTGTTTGAAGTTATCCAGATCCAGAAACAGGATCGCCGCCTGCTGACCGCAAAGTTGTGACTTTTCGATCAGATGCTGAATGGTGTCGATGAAGCTGACTTTGTTGGGCAGGCCGGTAAGGGCGTCGTAGTAAGCCAGTTCCTCGATATGGGCGGAGGTATCCCGCAGATGCTGGCGCATGGTTTCAAAGCTGCGGGAAAGCTGGCCGATTTCGTCATTTTGCTGCACCAGCCGCACGCCTTTATAATCGCCATTAATGATGTTCTGAATCAAAAACTGAAAACGCTGCAACGGACCGGTCACCAGGCTGGCCACCAGCCGGTGCAATACCAGCAGGCTGATCAGACCGGCGGCCATGGCCACATAGCTGAGGTTGTTGTAGAGGGCTTCCTTGGCGGATTCCATGGCAATGGTGGGGGTCAGGGACACCAGTTGCAAAGTCTCATTCAGCGGATGCAGGTGTACCCGGTAACGATTGCTGCGCCAGTGCACAGTGCTCTGATTCTGTAGGCTGGCGGTGGTCATGATGTGTTGCAGTGAAAGATCGTCACTGAGCAACTGTTGGTCCTGGAGCAGCAACAGCAACACATGGGAGCTCTGCCGGGTTTGCTGGATAAAGTTCTCCAGCGGAGACAGCGCCACCCCCAGCTCCAGCTGGAAACCTGCCGCCTGCCGGGCCTGGCTGACCCAGTACAGATTGCCGTCCCAGAACTGAACGCCCGTGACCGGTTTCGGCGGCAACCGGGTGGTGAGTTCTTTGCGACCACTGATCAGAGTGTCCCCCCCGGGGCTGTGAACCCGTACGAAGGCCACCTCCGAATGCTGGGTCACAAACCGGTCCAGGGCCTGTTGCAATGCCGGGGGTGCCCGATCGAAAGCCGCTGCCAACTCCGGGTAGCTCAGCATTTCCTGTAAATAGTCAGCGCTGTCGTCGGCGGCCACCTCCAGATTCCAGTGCACCTGATTCCTAAGAAACTGGCTTTGCCGCTGGTCCTCCGCGGACAATATCTGTTCCAGATGGTTGTGGGTGATGTAGCCATTGAGAATCAAGGGCACCAACACCAGCGGGAACAGAAAAATCAAAAATCGTGATTGCAGTCGCATGGCACCATTACTACTGAGGGCGAGTCGTCAATTCAGTATAGATACAGCCATCCGCGTTACCGCAAATGGTCGCCGGATGCTTGGCCTTTAACCCGGTGATTCACCAATAACTTATTGATAAATATGTAGAATTACAGGATTCTTGTAGTTTGTGTTTATGTGATTTGTGTCACATTTGGTGGTCGGGTGGGCGCCGTAACCGGTGGCGCTCGCGCGCTGTCCGCCGGCCCGGCCTCTTGACGGGGCAGGCTTCCTGATGGAGTCTATCGCCATCACTAACTCTATCTTTTTTTTGGGAAATCATATGGATTGGCCGGTTCAGGTAGTGGATTGTCTCGGGGGTGAAGTGGCGCTGGGAGAGGCCGTTACGGTGCAGGGCTGGGTCCGGACCCGGCGGGATTCCAAGGCCGGGTTTTCCTTCGTTAATCTGCATGACGGATCCTGTTTCGACGGCATTCAGGTGGTGGCCGATGGTCAGTTGCCCAACTACCCGTCGGAGGTGGTGAAACTTAGCGCCGGCTGCAGTATCCGGGTACGGGGTCGGCTGGTGGCCTCCCAGGGCAAGGAACAGGCCCGGGAGATCCAGGCCGATGTTATTGAGGTGCTGGGTTGGGTGGACGACCCGGAAACCTACCCGGTGGCCAAGAAACGACATACCTTCGAATATCTGCGCAGTGTGGCCCACTTGCGACCCCGTACCAACACCTTCGGTGCCATGGCCCGGATTCGTAACAGTACCGCCCAGGCCATTCATCGTTATTTTCACGAACGCAATTTTTACTGGGTCAACACCCCCATCATCACCGCCAGCGACTGTGAGGGGGCCGGAGAGATGTTTCGGGTCAGCACCCTGGACCTCCTGAATCTGCCGCGCCAGCCTCGGGGCGGCATTGATTTCGAGGCGGATTTCTTTGGCCACGAGGCATTTCTCACCGTCTCCGGTCAGCTTAACGGCGAAGCCTACTGCACGGCATTGTCCCGGGTCTATACCTTCGGCCCCACCTTCCGCGCGGAAAACTCTCACACCAGCCGGCATCTGGCGGAGTTCTGGATGGTGGAACCAGAGCTGGCGTTCGCCGATCTGGCGATGAACGCGGATATGGCGGAGGAGTTCTTGAAATATGTGTTTCGGGCGGTACTGGAGGAGCGGGAGGATGACATGGCGTTTTTCGCCCAGCGCATCCAGCCCCAGGCCATTGACCGATTACGGCACCTGATGGACGCCGAGTTCGTGCGTATGGACTACACCGAGGCGGTGGAGATTCTGCGCCGCGCCGATCACGATTTTGAATTCCCGGTGCAATGGGGGTTGGATCTGCAGTCCGAACACGAGCGCTACCTGGCGGAGCAGCACGTGGGCAGGCCGGTGATTTTGATGAACTATCCGCGGGCAATCAAAGCCTTTTATATGCGGGAAAATGACGACGGTAAAACCTGCGCCGCCATGGATGTGCTGGCCCCCGGGATCGGCGAGATTATCGGCGGCAGTCAGCGGGAGGAACGGCTGGATGTGCTGGACCGTAAAATGGCGGAGCTGGGACTGCAGCAGGACCTGTGGTGGTACCGGGATCTGCGCCGCTATGGCACTGTGCCCCACGCCGGCTTTGGCCTGGGCTTTGAGCGCCTGCTCAATTACATCACCGGGATGGAGAATATCCGGGATGCCATTCCGTTCCCCCGGGTACCGGGCAGCGCTCAGTTCTAAAAAAGTTTGTTTAGGGGGTTCTTGAGCATGATGCCCCTGATGACTACGAAAATCACACGGAACCTGTCCCGGGCCTGTGGCACCATGCGCGGCTGATAAAAGCAGCCGATTAATACCGATGAGAGCCGTTGTGGGGGCGTTATTGTGAGTCTGTTTGACGCCAGGGAACTCAAAAATCTGACCCGTTATGTGCGCGGTTACCTGGGGGGGCTGCGTTCACTGTGTCTGGATCTGGATGGCGAGGAATTCAAATATCTGGAGGCGGGCAGCGGGGAAACCGTGGTTTTTCTGCACGGCTCCATGGGGTCGAAAACCCAGTGGCGCAGCCTGATGCAGGCCTATAGCGGGGACTATCATGTGGTGGCGCTGGATATTCCCGGCCTGTATATGCATCAGAATTTCAGTGGCAGGCCCCATACGCTGCGGCAATTGACCGCCTGGCTGGAGCAGGTGCTGGACCGCTTGCGGCTGCCACGGGTGCATCTGGTGTGTCATTCCCTGGGGGCGGCGGTGGGGGCGTATTTTGCCGCCACCCGGCCGGGGCGGGTGAATTCTCTGTTGTTAATGTCGTTTCCGGATATATTCGCCCGTCAGGGGGAACCCATGCGACAACTGGTGAGCGCGATCAATCTGATGCTGGAAACCAACGATGTGGATGCGCTGGCCGGCTATTACCGTAGCGCGTTTGCAGATCCGCCGGCGGTGCCCCGGATTGTCCTGCGCTATACCCTGCGGGAAGCTCAAAAGAAGCGGGAACCCGCGCTGCAGGCCATGTGTGAGTTCGCTGCCTCCAGCCCGCTACTGATGGCGCAGTTGCCTCAAATCGAAGTGCCGGTGCTGGTGGTGGACGGTGAATGTGACCACATCTCCCCCCTGTACCCGGAGAGTTTCTACCGCCGCAATCTGCCGCAGTGCGAATATCATCTGTTGCCACAGTGCGGACATATGGTGCACCTGGAGCGGGCTGAAGAGCTGATGGGGTTGCACCGGGGTTTTCTGTTGCGGTTGGATCGCCGCCGGGAGCACTCAGCTGAACCGCGCAATGCCGCCTTGGCGTTGAGTGAGGACTGGCGAAACTAGCCGGGTATTCAGCTACGGGCGCCCGGCTGGGGATTCAACGGTTTGCGCCCCAGGTATAGCGTTAGGGGCCAGCGCATACTCAGCGACTGCTGCGGCTCACCCCAGGCGGTGGCAAACTGTGGTTGATACTCTCGCACCGGATTCCGGCCATGTGCCCGCTGATATTCCCCGCAGGCAGACCAGGTCTGCAGGTATCCGAGCAGATGCGGCAGTTGCCAGTGGCTTTCCATCCGCCAGGGGGGCGCCTCCAGGGGCGAATAGGGAAAGGTCACCGTGCGGTATTCGGCGTCCAGTAACTGGCGCTCCGGCGGCCAGTATGGCCCCACCACCCGGTGATAGAAGTGCTCCAGCAGCCGGTTCAAGGCCGGGTTATCCGTAGCCAGCAAGCGGTAGCCCCACACCGCCAGTATGCCACCGGGTTTCAGCACCCGCTCCACTTCGGCAAAGAATGTATGGTGATCGAACCAGTGCAGGGCCTGGGCCACGGTTACCAGATCCACATTGGCGTCGGTCTGGGGAATGGTTTCGGCGGGAGCCGTGGTGAAGGTCACACCAGGGTGGGGTTCCGCCTGTGCCACCTGGGCGGCGCTGGCGTCAGTGGCGGTGACCTGACGGAAATAGCCGGCCAGGGCGCGGCTGGCCTGGCCATTGCCACAGCCCACATCGCAGGCCAGGTCATGGGCGGTGCAGATGTGAGCGAGATGCCGGAACAGGGCGTCGGGGTATTGGGGGCGGAAACGGCGGTAGTCGGCTGCCGCGGTGGAGAAAAAATCCCGAAAGTCGCTCACGATTCAGGCCCGTGAAGGTGGCTGCACAGATCGTCAAGTTACATTAAATCCATGCCGCAGGCGAGCTCTTCAAACCAGGCCAGAAATTCCGCCACCTTATCCTTGCCCACGAAAGGCTGGCCATGCTGCGGAATCAGCATTTCCACATCCAGCTTGCGCACCCGCTGGACCCAGGCGCGGCAGGCTTTGTTGCCGGCCATGTAGCGTTTGTGAAAGCTTTCCATCAAGGGTATGTGATCGGCCACGCTGGCCACCGGCTGGTGATCCTGCCCCGGGGTGACGGCGGCCCCCACATCCCCGGAAAACAGGATTTTGCTCACCGGATCGTAGAAGTGGAAGTTCCCCACCGAATGCAGAAAGTGGGCGGGTACGGCAATGATCTGGCCCTTTCCGAGGGCGATTTTACCGCCCTCGTCGGGAAGCTCCACCATCCGGTCCAGCAGGGATTTGTTCATCTTGCCGGAAACGAAGTCGGAAACCAGGTGGGGCAGAAACCGGGACCAGAGCCGGGAAGTGACGATACTGCACTCGGAGTGCATCAGCCAGCGGGGCAGGGAGGTGATTATATCCGGATCCTGGTGGGAGGCGCACACGTACTTCAGGTCCGCCTTCACGTTCAGGTGCTTGGCCAGCTCAATGGACAGGGGAGTAAAGGTGAGCTCGCCTCCGGGATCGAACAGCGCCGCCTCGCCATGATCCACGATCACCAACTGATTACTGGGAATGGCTTCCCCCGCCACCAGATCGGTAAAGAACAACACCGCATGGTCGTTCTCGTTGTATAGGGGTTGTACTCTCTGACTCATGAGATCCTCGCCTTGGGCCCCGACCGACTGTATCAGGCTGGCCCTGGTTAGCAATGCACCATTCTAGGACGCCTGCCCGCCGGCAACATGATTTGAGTCAATAACAGAATGCCCCAGGGGCGGAAAAGTTGCGGGAAGGGGAACCCGGTACCCGTGTTTCCCCGCCAGCGGGTTATTGGCCCTGGGGTTCCTGATGCAGTGGCCAACCCCCCAGGGCTTTCCACTTGTTCACCACCCAGCAGAAGAACTCCGCGGTTTTAACGGCATCGTAAATGGCGGAATGGGCTTCGGCGTTGTTAAAGCCGATTCGGGCCGCGCGACAGGCTTTGGCCAGCACCGTCTGACCCACCGCCACGCCGCCGATGGTGGCGGTGTCGAAGCAGGAAAAGGGGTGAAACGGGTTGCGCTTGATGCCATTGCGGGCCACGGCGGCGTTGACGAAATCGCGGTCAAAAAAGGCGTTGTGCCCCACCAGAATGGCGCGGGTGCAGCCTTCCTCTTTCATGGCGGCACGCACCGCCCGGAAGATATCCTTGATGGCCTCCAGTTCCTCCACCGCCCCACGAAACGGGTGGTAGGGATCGATACCGGTGAAATCCAGGGCCGCCTGCTCGATATTGGCGCCCTCGAAAGGGGTGACGTGATGATGGATCTGCTGGCCCGGTTCCAGGTTGCCGCTTTCGTCCATATCCAGGATCACGGCGGCGATTTCCAGCAGGGCATCGGTCTGATGGTTGAAACCGCCGGTCTCCACGTCGATCACCACGGGCAGGTAACCCCGGAACCGGTGGGCCAGACGGTGATGGGTGGGGTCAGTCATTGGCAAGCAATCTCATCCATAGCCTGCGATGCTATCCTACCGGCCCCGGGCAGACAAACTTTTTGCCATCTGTTCAGTGAAAACTCAAGAAATTCCGGTTCCGACCGATATTCACAGAGAGCCCTGGTAAACACTGGCGGAAGTACCATCGGATGTGGAATAAGTTTTTGTTTTGCGTATTGCTCTTGGCCGCGGCGCCGGCTCTGGCCCACACCTATGAGGCGCGCCTGGATCAGTCGGTATGGAACCTGGAGCCCTCGCCCCTTAAGTGCCGGTTATGGCAGGCGGTGCCCAACTACGGCGAGGCGGTGTTCGAGGTAAACGCCGGCGAAAGTTTGCGCTTTTATCTGGATCTGTACCGCCCGGCGCGCAAGCCGGGCCAGGCGGAGCTGCTGATCACCGCGCCGGAGTGGCGGGGCGAGCTGGCCTCCCGGCCCCTGGGCAAGACCCGGTTTGAGCCGGGCCGGCGCCCCATTGAACTGGCGGAGGAAGTGGCCAGCACCCTGCTGGCGGAACTGCAGGTGGGCATGACCCCGGCTTTCGTACATCCCGGATGGGGGGCCCAACATGAGGTGTCTGTAGGGGTTTCCGCGGTGAATTTCCTGTCCGCCTACAATGGCTACCTGTCCTGCCTGGCGGGTCTGTATCCGGCGGGATTCGATCAGTTACAGCAATCCTATCTGCACTTCGAAACCAACAAGTACGGAATCCGGGGCGCCCTCAAGGAACGGCTCGACCTGATTGCCGGCTATGTGGCCCTGGATCCCAGCGTGCGCCGCATCCGGGTGGATGGCCATACCGACAGTCGGGGCCGCCGCGGCCACAATTGGGAGCTGTCGCGGCTGCGGGCCAAGGCGGTGGAGGAGTACCTGCAGGCCCAGGGGGTGCCGGCGGATATGATCGACATGCGCTATCACGGCGAGGGCCGGCCCGCCAAACGCAATGACAGCTCCGGCAATATGGCCTTTAACCGCCGGGTGCTGGTGCGGCTGGAGCGCTGAACCCCCGGTAGGAAATTCTGCGGCCAGCAGGTACAATACGCGCCCTTGTTTATCCATCCACAGGTTCCTGAAGCTCAAAGGGTTTGCGCATGTCTGATATCAAAAAGGTGGTTCTTGCCTATTCCGGCGGTCTGGATACATCCGTGATTGTGCGGTGGTTGCAGGAGCGTTATCAGTGCGAAGTGGTGACCTTTACCGCCGACCTGGGCCAGGGGGAGGAAGTGGAACCGGCCCGGGCCAAGGCCCAGGCCATGGGGGTAAAGGAGATCTTTATCGAGGATCTGCGGGAAGAATTCGTGCGCGACTTTGTGTTTCCCATGTTCCGCGCCAATACCATCTACGAGGGTGAATACCTGCTGGGCACCTCCATTGCCCGCCCGCTGATCGCCAAGCGCCTGGTGGAAATCGCCCGGGACACCGGCGCCGACGCCATCTCCCACGGCGCCACCGGCAAGGGCAACGATCAGGTGCGCTTCGAGCTGGGGGCCTATGCCCTGGCGCCGGGCATCAAGGTGATCGCCCCCTGGCGGGAATGGGATCTCAGCTCCCGCGAGACTCTGATGGAATTCGCCAGCCAACATGAGATCCCGGTGGATTTCTCCAAGGCCGGCAAGAAATCCCCCTATTCCATGGACGCCAATCTGCTGCATATCTCTTACGAGGGCGGCATTCTGGAAGACCCCTGGGCGGAGCCGGAGGAAGACATGTGGCGCTGGTCCGTAAGCCCGGAAGCGGCGCCGGATACCCCTACCTATATCGAACTGACATTCCAGGGTGGTGATATCGTCGCCATCGACGGCGAGCCCCTGGCGGCCCATGAAGTGCTGGCGCGGCTTAACAAACTGGGCGGTGACAACGGCATCGGCCGGCTGGATATTGTGGAAAACCGCTATGTGGGCATGAAATCCCGTGGTGCCTATGAAACCCCGGGTGGCACCATCATACTGCGGGCCCATCGGGCCATTGAATCCATCACCCTGGACCGGGAGGTGGCGCATCTCAAAGACGAGTTGATGCCCAAGTACGCCGAACTGATCTATAACGGCTACTGGTGGAGCCCGGAACGCAAAATGCTGCAGACCCTGATCGACGAGAGCCAGCAGGTGGTGAACGGAGTGGTGCGGGTCAAACTGTACAAGGGTAATGTCACCGTGGTGGGGCGCCAGTCCGACCAGACTCTGTTCGATGACAAAATTGCCACCTTCGAAGACGACGCCGGCGCCTATAATCAGCAGGATGCCGAGGGCTTTATCAAACTCAATGCCCTGCGCCTGCGCATTGCCGCCAACAAAGGCCGTCAGCTAAAGTAGTCAGGCGATTGAAATAATTCATTAAATTAAAAGCCCCGCCGGTCGTCGACGGGGCTTTTTTGTGGCTGCCATCCTGGTGGCGGGCGGATCTGCCTCTATACTCAAATGCAGGGCGTTTCCCATTCAGAAATCTGAGAACAAACATAAACCATGACTCAACAGCAGCCTCTGGTCATTGTCTGTGACCCGGAAGACAGCAACATTGCGTTTTATACGGAGATCATACAGGCCATGGGGGCCCAGTGCCTGGCCACCACCAGTGGTGACAATGTGGTGAGGCTGGTAGCCAGCCATCAACCGGCCCTGGTGATTCTCGACTCCCGGCTGCAGGAACCGGACGGCTATCAACTGCTGAACCTGTTGAAATCCGATGCCGCCAGTGCCGGCATTCCCATCCTGTTTGTAACCGCCAATCTTTCGGAGCAGAAAGTGGCTCTGTACCGGGAACTGCTCAGCTTGACCAAGGTGATTGCCAAGCCGGTGAATGAACAGCAGTTGCAGGCCTATCTGCGCCATTACCTGAAACAGTATCAGTTTCGGCTGGAGGTGGAAGCCCTCTATGAACAGGAGGCGGACGACCCCTCCCGGCGCGAGGACGAAGGAATTCTGGCGCTCAACCGCAGTGGTCAGATCCTGTATGCCAGTGCCGCCGCTGAATGGGCTCTGAAAACCGGCTCCTACGATCTGATGGGCGTGTACCTGGAAAGCCTGTTTGATCAGCCCTGTTTGCGGGCCCGTTCCCGCTGGCAGGAACACCCGGTATCCCGGGTGACCGCCAGTGATCAGATCCTGCAGGTGGATCAATCCACCCTCTGGCGCCGGGATGGCGAGTCCATCAGTGTAAAATTCGCCGCGGTGCCGTTTCAGTCCGCCAGTGGCATCAAATTGCTGTTTGCGTTTCGGCGGCTGAAGCAAAGCCGGGAAGCCAGGGACAAGCTGGCACAGCTGTCCCAGACCGATCACCTCACCGGGCTGCCGCTGCGGGCCGCCATTGAGGATCAGATTGATCGTACCCTGCTGCGTGCCGGCATCACGGGGTTTCACTTCGCGGTACTGGCGGTGGATCTGGATCACTTCCGTTATATCAACGAATCCCTGGGTCATGACCGTGGCGATCAGCTGTTGCAGGCGGCGGCCAACCGCATCCAGGCACTGGTGCGACGGGACGACCAACTGGCAAGGATGGAGGGGGACGCGTTCGCGGTGGTGCTGAATCACATCGATGCGCCGGAGAATGCCGGTCTGGTGGCCAACAAAATTATTGACCGAGTGCGGGAGCCGTTTCTGCTGGATGGACATGAGGTGTTCACCGGCTGTTCCATCGGCGTCAGTGTGTATCCCTCCTGCGGCGATGACGCCGCCACCCTGTTACAGAACGCGGAAGCGGCCCTGGCTCGGGCCAAAGCCATCGGTCGCAATCATTATCAGTATTTCACCGTGGAGATGAACAAGCTGCGGGTGGAACAGATGCAATTGGAATTTGAGCTGCATCAGGCAGTCGAGCAGAAACAATGGCGGATACAGTACCAGCCGGTGCTCAGCCGGGATAGCGGGGCGGTGGTGGCCTGTGAGGTCAAGCTGAGCTGGATGCACCCCCGGCGCGGCGAAATTCCCATGTCGGAGTTTCTGCCCCAGGCCGAAGAGGCAGGCCTGGCACCGGCCATATTCCGCTGGCTGTGGCAACAGGCCCTGGCCCGGTTCGACCAGCTCAGCGACGCCAGTAAGGCCCGGGTGCGGCTGATTCTGCCGGTGGCGCCGGCCATTCTGCTGCAGCAGGGGGGCGTGGACTGGGCCATTGCCGCCATCGCCCGGGTGGGTCTGAATTCGGATCAGATCTATATCGAGATGCCGGAAAGCTACTACAGCGTGCGCCATGACCAGCACGGCGAAGTGCTGAACGAATTGTGCCGTAACGGTTTTAACCTGATTCTAGATAACTTCGGCGCCGGCTTCGCGCCGCTGAACCGGCTCAAGGATGTGCCCTACAGTCTGGTGAAACTGGCGGACAGCTTCGTCACCACCTGCGAGGTGTCGAAATCGGATCAGGCCATCATTGCCGGGGTGGTGGATATCGCCCACCAGTTGGGCATTCAGGTACTGGCGGCGGCAGTCACCAGTGAGGCGCAACGGAGTTTCCTCGAAGCTGTAGGCTGCGACTGGTTCAGCGGCGAGGCCATTGACCGGGCCCTGGAGCAGACCCCGCACAAGCTGGATGAAATGGGGATCTTTGTGTTCCCCGGTTAGCGGGGGTTAAAATAAGTCCCGGTTGCGAACACCTGTTCCTATTCAAACCGGGAGGTAATGTCATGCGGTTGTTGCATACCATGCTGCGGGTGGGGGATCTGGAACGCTCCCTGGCCTTCTACACTGAAACCCTGGGCATGCGTCTGTTGCGACGCAAGGATTATCCCGACGGCCGTTTCACCCTGGCATTTGTGGGTTATGGCGAGGAATCCGAGCAGGCCTGTATCGAATTGACTTACAACTGGGACACCGAGCACTACGATCCGGGGGACGGCTACGGCCATATTGCCCTGGAGGTGGACGATGTCTACCAGGCCTGTGATCAGATTCGGGCGCGGGGTGGGGTGATCAGCCGGGAACCCGGGCCCATGAAGCACGGTTCCACTATCCTGGCCTTTGTCCGCGATCCCGATGGCTATGCCATCGAGCTACTGGGGCGCAAATCATAACAGCCATTGCCGCAACCAACGGCCGATCTGTCGGATCTCCGCTACACAGACCTCATGGCCCATGGGGTAAAGCTGCCAGTCCACCGTATAACCCTGTTCCTGGAGCCAGGTATAAGCCGCCCGGGCAGCCCGCTCGGTGACCATATCGTCCCACTCGCCCTGGGCAATATGGATGGGCAGTTGCTGATTGGGCTGACGGGACACGGGGTCCAGGGTCTCGGGGCCGGGCAGATAAGTGGACAGGGCAATCAGGCCCCCCAGGGGCAGGGGATACTGCAGGGCGCAGTGGTAGGCCACGGCGCCGCCCTGGGAAAAGCCAATGAGGATAATGCGGCGGGAGTCGATACCGGCGTCCAGCTGTTGCTGTATCAGATCCCCCACCGCCTGACGGGAGCGGGCCAGGTGCGCCAGATTCACTTCCCGGATCTCGGTAAGTGCGAGGATGTCGTACCAGACGGGCATCACCAGGCCGCCGTTGCAGGTGACCGGCAGGCTGGGCGCATGGGGAAACAGAAACCGCACCGCCAGTGATTCGGGCAGCTGCAGGTGGGGTACCACCGGCACAAAGTCGTGGCCGCTGGCCCCCAGGCCGTGCAGCCAGATAACGCAGGCATCCGCCGGCGATTCCGGTTCTATGCGTTCACAGGCAAGGGGCTGTTGCCAGAGATCGCTCATAAACCCCGGGACTTGGCTTTACGTTTGTGGTTTTCCTTTTCTTCCAGGCTGATCTGGCGCGCCTCCTCCTCCAGCATCACCGGAATACCGTCACGGATGGGGTACGCCAGATTGCCGGGCAGGCTGATCAGTTCCTGCTTCTCCGCATCGTATTCCAGCTTCGCCTTGGTCACCGGACACACCAGTATTTCCAGTAATTTGGTATCAAACATAGGGCCGTCCCCGTTTAAATTAAGTTAATCGTACTCGGTTTTATCCTTGAATTCACACAGATCCTCGATCACGCAGGCGCCACAGCGGGGTTTGCGGGCGGTACAGACGTAACGGCCATGGAGGATCAGCCAGTGATGGGCGTCCAACAGAAATTCCCCGGGCACCAGGCGCATCAGTTTTTTTTCCACTTCCAGTACGGTCTTGCCGGGGGCAATGCGGGTGCGGTTGGCCACCCGGAAGATATGAGTGTCCACCGCCATGGCCGGTTGCCCGAAAGCGGTGTTCAGCACCACGTTGGCGGTCTTGCGGCCCACGCCGGGTAATGCCTCCAGGGCCTTGCGGTCCGCCGGGACCTGGCCGTCATGCTGCTGTAGCAGGATCTCACAGGTCTTGATGATATTGCTGGCCTTGCTGTTAAACAGGCCAATGGTCTTGATATAACGAATCAGGCCTTTTTCCCCCAGTTTGAGAATGGCCTGGGGGGTGTTGGCCACCGGAAACAGTTTGGCGGTGGCTTTATTGACACTGACGTCAGTGGCCTGGGCCGACAGAATCACCGCGATCAGCAGTTCAAAGGTGCTGTGATATTCCAGTTCCGTGGTGGGCTCGGGATTTTGCTCCCGCAGCCGGGTAAAAATCTGATGGCGCTTTTCCTTGTTCATTATTTAAAAAATAGGGCCTTAGCTGATGTTGCCGGTGGTGCGCACCCGTTTGCTGCCGGCGGTGGGAGCCCCTTTGCGGGCTTTGGCCGCGGCCTCCATGCGGGCATCGATAATATTTTTCAGCGCCAGTAACACCCCCAGCAGCATAAAGGCACCAGGGGGCAGAATGGCAATGAGAAAGCCGCGATAATCGGGAATCAGCTCCAGTTTCCAGCCCCGGGCCATCTCCCCGAACAACAGCTGCATATTGGCGAACAGGGCGCCGGTACCGATTAACTCCCGCAGCGCCCCCAGGGCCACCAGTACCAGGGTAAAGCCCAGGCCCATCATCAGGCCGTCCCACAGGGCGGTGGGGGCCGGGTGCTTGCTGGCGAAGGCATCGGCCCGCCCCAGCACCGTGCAATTGGTGACAATCAGGGGAATAAAAATCCCCAGAATCAGATACAGCTCATAGGTGAAGGCGTTCATCAAAAACTCGATACAGGTGGTGAACGCGGCAATGATCATCACGAAGGTGGGCAGGCGGATGGCCTCGGTGGTGGCGTTGCGAATCAGCGATACCGCCAGGTTGGACAACGCCAGCACGCCGGTGGTGGCCAGCCCCAGGGCCAGGGCGTTAACCACGGTGCCGGATACTGCCAGTAGCGGACACAACCCCAGTACCTGCACCAGGGCCGGATTGTTTTTCCAGAGCCCGTCCACCGCGATTTTTTTGAATTCCTCAGCTGCCATGTTGCTGTACCTCCGCGCTTGGCCCGGCGGGGGTGTTACCCCGCAACAATGCCGTGCGATGCTGCTCAAAATAGCGTAACGCATCTCGGACCGCCGCCACCACCGCCCGTGGGGTGATGGTGGCGCCGGTAAAGGCGTCGAACACCCCGCCGTCTTTCTTCACCCGCCATTGCTCCGGCGGTGGATTGCCCAGGGATTTGCCGTTGAAGCTGGTGATCCAGGGGGATTTCTGGATCTCGATGGCGTCCCCCAGGCCAGGGGTTTCAAAATGCGGGGGAATCACCCGCACCCCGGTAACGGTGCCATCGGCGGCGATGCCCAACAGCAGATTGATGGAGCCGCCATAACCTTCCGGTGCCACCACCTGCATAATGACGCCGCTGGGGTCGCCATCGCGCCGGGCCAGATAGGCCTGCTGCGGGCCGGTGGTCCCCAGCAGGGGGGACGCGGGCAGCAGGAAACTGTCTTCGATCAAATCATTCCCCGCCAGCTTCGCTGGCATGACTTCCAGCAGACTCTGGGTCAGCGCCCGCTGCTTCTCCTCCGCGATCCGGCCCTTGGTGAGGTTGGCGGTGGCCACCACCAGGCCGGTGGTGAGGATGGCGAACAGCCCCAGAACAATGCTATTGCGGCTAACGGATTGACCGATCATCGATGACTCCTCAATCCGGTTTCGCCAGCCCTTTATTGGGCTTGCGATGACCATAGGTGCGGGGTTGGGTGTAGTAATCCAGGGTGGGGGCCGCCAGGTTCATCAGCAGCACGCTGAAGGCCACGGCGTCCGGGTAGCCGCCCCAGGTACGGATCACATAGGTGAGTACCCCGATCAAAAACCCGAAAATGATTTTGCCCCGGTTACTGGTGGCGGCGCTAACCGGATCGGTGGCGATAAAGAAGGCCCCCAGCATGGTGCCGCCACTCAACAGATGGTGCATCACCCCGGGATAGGTATCCGCATCCACCGCGGTGTTGAAGTATCCCGCCAGCAGGAACAGGGCCAGCAGCATACCCGCGGGAATGTGCCAGGTGATGATGCGCCGCCAGAGCAGGTAGAGCCCACCCAACAGAAACCCGATATTGACCCATTCCCAGCCATAGCCGGCAAAGGTGCCGTGGAGGATGGCGCTGGCGTCCAGGGCTTCCGGTTGGCCGGCGTAGGTTTTAAAGGTATCCAGGGGGGTGGCGCCGCTGAGAGCATCGGCTTCGGCGCCGGTAAACGTCAGCCGCAGGCTGGTGGTGAGATCCGGAATACTGGTGCTGTTGTCCAGGCCGGCGGCGGGCAGCCAGGTTGTCATCTCCTTGGGGAAGGAAACCAGCAGCAACACATAGCCCACCATGGCGGGATTGAAGGGGTTCATTCCCAGCCCGCCGTAGAGGTGTTTGGCCACAATCACCGCAAAGCCGGTGCCCAGGGAGGTGAGCCACCAGGGGGCGGTGGGGGGAATGGCCAGGGCCAGCAGCACCGCGGTGACCACCGCGCTGTAGTCGTTGAGGTAGAAACTCACCGGTTTGTGGCGCAGTTTCAGCATCAGGGCCTCAGCGCCAAGAGCCACCGGAATCGCCAGCAGCAGGTTGATCAGGGTACCGTAGCCGAAGAAAAAAGTGAGCATAAACAGCCCCGGCAGGGTGGCGTAAATCACCTGGCGCATAAAGCCGCCGGTATTGCCGGGCTGATGGATATGGGGTGAGGTGACCGTGAGCAGAGCCATCAGGCGTGCTCCTGTTGCAATTGCTTGAGCGTGTTTTCCGCCGCCTGTAACTGGTGCTCCGCTTCCTCCAC
>MDSW01062146.1_pt1 | contig 17909 bp, 18 predicted proteins | sample 811171 | NCBI WGS metagenome assembly MDSW01 (sample SAMN05326641, study PRJNA326480) | marine metagenome | isolation source: seawater | place: Atlantic Ocean: North West | collected 2012
ATAATCTCTTTTTCTAATCTTGAAATCTGATTTTGAACTTTTCTAATACGACGATCTAACTCTTTCCGTTTTTGATATGATTTTTTTTGTAAGCTATCTTCTTTAGTATTTTTTTCAATCGTCTTGTTACCGATATTCAATTCAGCTAAATTGTCCAGTTTTTTTGATGCTAAAAAATTAGTAATATCTCCCATGTATTCTTTAATGGAATTATCTTCAAATTCATAGATCTTATTACTTAGGCCTTGTAAAAAATCTCTATCATGAGAAACAATAATTAATGTACCATCAAAATTTATAAGTGCTTTTTTTAAAATATCTTTAGATATAATATCCAGGTGATTAGTGGGCTCATCCATGATTAAAAAATTAATAGGAGATAATAATAATTTACACAATGAAACACGTGCTCTTTCCCCACCTGAGAGAACTGATATTTTTTTATCTACATCGTCATTGCTAAAAAGAAATGAGCCTAAAACATCTCTCACCTTTAAATTCACATCCTCTGTCATAGCATACTCAATAGTTTCCAGCACTGTTTTATCTGGATCTAAAAAATCTACTTGATTTTGAGCATAATAACCAAATTGAACATTATAACCAAACTGTGTTCTTCCCATATAATCTATTTCATTAACTATTATCTTAGCTAATGTTGTTTTTCCTTTACCATTTTTTCCAACAAATGCTATTTTCTCTCCTCTATTAATTTCTAAATTAATACTATTTAATACCTCTAAAGCACCATAGCTTTTTGAAATATTTTTCATTTTGAATGTTACTTTTCCACTATGAGGAGCCGGTGGAAATCTAAAATTAAGTTTTGTAAAATCTTCTTTCTCAACTTCTATAATATCTAATTTTGAAAGCTTTTTAATAAGAGTTTGTGCAAAGGCAGCTTTGTTTTTTTTTGCTCTAAATTTATTGATTAACATTTTTGTTTGCTCAATATACTTATCTTGATTTTTTTTTGCTTGCTGTTGCTTTTCTTGACGATCTTTTCTTAATTCTAAATACTTACTATAGTTGGCTTTATAGTCATTTATCTTTGAAAATGCTAATTCTATGGTTCTATTTATAATTGAATCTAAAAATTTTCTATCATGTGATACTAAAACAACTGCTCCATTATATTCTTTTAACCATTTTTCAAGCCATATAATAGAAACAATGTCTAAATGATTCGTTGGCTCATCAAGTAATATTACGTCAGGATTTTGAAGTAAAATCTTGGCTAATTCAATACGCATTCTCCAACCACCACTAAATTCTGCAGTTGGTTTATCGAAATCTTTTTTAGTGAAACCTAAGCCTATTAATACTTTATTTATTTTTAAGCTAGTGTCATAACCTCCCGCCATTCTCAACGACTCCTCGGCCATTGCTAATTGACTAAGTAAATCAATATAACTTGGATGCTCATAATCATTCCTATTAGCAATTTCTTTATTGAGATCATCAAACTTTTTTTTGTATAATTCTACATCACTAAAAACCTTATTCATCTCATCTATTAACGTAAACTCATCCTTAAAATCTATATCTTGTTCAAGATAGCCTACAACGAGATCTTTAAATCTAGACACTTTACCTTCATTAGGTGTCAAGTTGTTAGTAAGCAACTTTAAAAGGGTTGATTTACCTGAACCATTTTTCCCAACTAAGCCAATTTTATCCCCTTTATTTATCATAAAAGAAACACTCTCAAATACATTTTGAGCACCAAAATAAAGAGATAAATTATCAACTGAAATCATATAAACTAATATATAATAAAAAAGCCATCATTGCTGATGGCTTTTTAAAAATAATCATTTTTAGAAAATTATCTGTTTTTTGAAAGAATTTCAAATTTAGATCTAAAGTTATTTTCTAATTCTTGATGTCTATAATAATACTCATAATAATCAAATGGTCCTGAATAACATCCCACAACTGCATTACCATTTTCATCAGTAAAATCAAAACTTAATTCAATAGTAGTAGCACTAAAAGAATCTAATGTCATTGAACCTGATGCTATATCAATAGCATCACTATTGGCACTATAATTAGCATCATATGATGCAGAACCAATGCTATTAATCTCATAATAATCGCCGGTACTAACATTGTATGTTGATCCTACAGTCATGCCACCATCATCAGTAATAACAGCCAAACCGATAAGGCTTCCTGTTCCTGCAAAATCTCCATCAACTGCGTCAAATGTAAGCCCTGAACTTGGTAAACCAATAACGCCAGAACAATATCCTTCGTAAAAATAATCGTAGTCTTCACCTGTGTAATAGTCATAGTAAGTATAATAGTAATCATCATAACATCCATAGTCAATAACAACTGCCTGTCCATCTAATTCATAAGAATTATTGCCAGCCATAAAATTATCAGCACAATTTCCATCACAATCATATCCAGGCTCAGCATATATACAAGATGCATCATCTGCTTCTGTTGCAGTAGAGTCATAATTACAAGCGGTAGTATCCATGCAACCTCTGACTGCTTCCTCTTCACAGCTATTAAAAACAAGCATTGTAATCAAGAGGGGTAAAATATAAATTAATCTATTCATAATTTGGGGTTTTAATTTGTTTAATAATGCATGAATATAATTATAATTTACTTATAACTAACAACTTACATGTTTTTATGTTTGTATCATTGGAGGAGAATTAATTATAGAATTAATAGAAAAAGTGAATGTCAAAAGTATCGCATTCTTAAAGAAGAAATTTTAATTTAAAACCGTAATATATCCCCTATTATATAGATCTCCCTCAGAGTAATTAAAATTATACTCTTTTAAAACATTTATAACAATTTTTTTCATTATCATCGAGTTCCCGGTGATTATTAGAGCTGGCAAATCATACTGCTGCTTTAATATAAAATTTTCTACAATAATAGAAACCTCCCCATGCTTTACACCATGTAAGTCTAACTTTGGAGTTGATTTATATTTTTCATGAAATCTTTTAGCCATAAGTAAATACAATAATAATTAAAAGATTTTTAATATAATTTCTATCTTTAAGAATACAAGAAGTATTAAAACTTATTATAGTAATCTATGGAATTTATTGATATTCAAAACAAACTTAAAAATGTTATTAACCAATCTATTTTTTATAGAATTTTCTATTGGAATTCTATTACTTCAAAAATTGGAGAGATAATTGGAGAGATACAAAAAACAGCTGAAGATGTCAAAAAAGATGCGAATCACTATCAACAATTAAAAGAAGATTTTTCTGAAATAAAAATTAACTGGAAATCGGAGGAAAAAATTAACAATCAACTAAAAAATGATATTAAAATACTTCAAAATAAAGTTGACTTACTTTCCCCATTAGAAATTAAAAATATTGAACTGGTTAATGAACTGAATGAGATGAAAGCTCAAAAAAATGCAAAAGATACTGAGCACGCAACCAAAATGGCGAGATTAGAACAGTGGGAAAATAATCAAAATGAACGTTTTCAAATATATAAGGAAGAAAAGGAAAGAAAACTATCTGAAAAAATTGAAAAATTAAAAAGAACATGGCAAGATCATGAAGATAATGTTAACAAAGAAATAAAGTTAATTTGCCAAGATGAAGCAATATCTTTTATAGAAGAATGGCATCATGATAAAAAACCCGATAATGTAATTAAAATATGCAACGAGTACATTGTATTTGACGCTAAAAGTCCACGAAATGAAGAATTGAATAATTTTCCAACATACATAAAAAGTCAGGTTTCAAATTTGTCTAAATATGCTAACCACAAAGATGTTAAGAAGCATTTATTTTTAGTTGTACCCAATAACACTATTGAAGTTTTACAAAAACAATTAACTTATAATGATTCTAATTATTGTGTTCACATTATATCACCCCAATCATTAAGGATAACAATGTGGTCTTTAAAACAAATAGAATTATATGAATTTGCAGAAAAGCTATCCCCTGAAGACAGAGAAAATTTAGCCCGAGTATATGCAGGATCTCAAAACTACATTAAAAGAATTGTCCAAATCAATAATGATGTAAATGAAATGGGATTAGATTTAATTGCTCAAAATATGCAGTTGATTTCAAAAGAAAGTTTAAAGGGAATACAAGATAATGCTCTAGAAATGGAACAGATGGATATTATTAATGTCAGTAAGCAGAATCGTGGAAAAACAATTGATGTCAAAGAAGAATCACAAAGACAAGAACATATCAGATTCAAAGCACAACAACAGTCTATAATATCACAGCCTAATCAAAATAAAAGTAAGGCTAGTGATATAGAGCAAGATAAAACGTAAGAAAAATCAAAAATATAAAATATATAGTTTTAGGTTTTTTATATTTATATATCCATGAGAAAAATTACATCTATATTAATAATCCTTTTACCACTCATTTCTTATTCACAAACTAGAATTAAGATCTCTGGATTTTCTGAGTATGATGCATGGACACACATGGATCCTTTTTACCTGGTTGAGCCCAACCCCGACACAGACAATATGCGACCAGTAGAATATGAGGAACGGAATACACATATTAAACTTGGTCTAGATAGTCAATTAATGCCGTACTGGATAGGAGTTATTGGTGTAAAAATTGACTTCCGAAAATTATGGGGTAATAGAAAACATATTAACGATGGCGATGTATATTTTGCGTCAACTTACCCCATGACCCCTTATCAAACTAGAAGGGACTATATTAAATATGACCTAGCCTTTTATTACGGAGGTCGAAATACTCAAACCATAAAACCATATTTAGGGTTTGGTGGAGAATTTAAAATAGAAGAAACTACTAGTACATTTATATATATTGACAATCAAATTAATGCTGGCGCAGAACCAATTGTATCTATTCCTGTTGATGAGCATGTTGAAAGACGCTTTAATTACTACGGAGTTGCAGGTGTTGATATTATGTTAAGACGACATTTTTATTTTGCAACACAATTAAGATTGTACTTTGATGAATTTCAAATTGATGAAAAACATTTAATTCGAGATCGCACTGTTGAAACTCAATGGCGACCAATGATTGAATTAGGTTTTGTATTTTAAGTTTTATGAAAAAATATATCTTTTTATTAATACTTTTTCCTTTGTTTATTTTTGGGCAAAGTGGCATAAGTATGTCTGGTTTGAGTCAATTCAATACTGGTGAATCTATTGTATTAATCGACGGCAGTATTGAACCTTATACCTATGAAAAAAGAAATAATAGTATTACTGTATCAATATTCCGTGGACGTAAATTTAGTATAGGTACAATCGCTTTAAAAGGTGACATTTCATATAATATTGAAAAAACTAATTATTTTAACGAATCTATTTCTATTAATGAACATGAAATAATTACACGTAGTTTGGTACCTAGTTTAGAATTACTATACATACTTTTTCAAAGTAAAAAAGCATTTCTTTACAGTAGTCTAGGAAGTTATGCCATTATTCAAAATTTGAATATATCTGAAGAAACCTATTTAGTAACAGAAGATTTTCTATCTAAATATAATAGTATTACCCCGTTTGCTAGAATTGGTTTTCAAGTGAATTCTGGACGATTCTTTATAAACCCTTTCATTAGTTTTGATTTAGAAAAAATAAACTTTAATGCAGTAGATGAAATACTTACTGCTAATTTGAAAGAAAAAATAGAAAACTATAGTATTAGAACTGGATTAAGTTTTGGGATTATGTTTTAACTATTCCTCATAATTTAATTCTGAAGGAATTGTTAAATAATCAAAAGTTTCAACTAGTGCACCAGTAGATAATAAAATCAAATCTATATACACATTTCTCCCATCTTCACCTGAATTTAAAAAACTACTACTTTGTCCTGGAGCAATTACAATGTCAATGACGTTTAATTCACCAGACATTGGATGGTAATCATTATTATGATCTATATATTCAAATTGATAACTTCCAGGCTTAGTTTCATAATACACATCATAATTGAAATCAGAAGGTATATCTGGGTTATAGATACTAACACTTGTAGGCTCAATAATTGTTCTTATTCTCAAAAAAGCTTTTCCATCATTACCATCTTTACAACCTCCCAGAGTTATAATAAAACCAAGTAATAATATTTTATTAAAAATTTTCATACTCGCAATTTAAATATATTTTTTATAATCAAAAACATCTAATAAGCATTTTGCATGATCGCAGTAAATCCACCATAAATATTTATAACATTTTGATAACCTTTAGATTTTAAAATAGAACAGGCAATCATAGAGCGATAGCCCCCTGCGCAATAAACCAAGTACTTATCGTTGTTATTTAATTTACTAAGATTTAAATGTAACTGACTAAGTGGAATGTGTACAGAGTCATCAACAAATCCTAATTCAAGTTCTGGTATTTTTCTAACATCTAATATTTTAAAATTATTATTTTTATATTCATCTATTTCAGATGGATTGATTGATTTAACTATGTCAAAAGATATATTGTTAAATAAATCTTTTTCTTTAGAATCTAAATGTAAATAACCTACAACTTTTTCATAACCTATCCTGGCTAATCTTGAAATTATTTCTCTTTCTTCGTCAATAGCACAAACAATAATTAATTCTATATTATGTGGTATTAGTGCACCAACCCAAGGTGCAAACATGCCAGTTTTACCGATATTGATTGAGCCTGGTATAAAACCTTTCTCAAAATCATTAGGCATTCTGACATCTAATATGATAGCGCCTCCTTTTAACTTAGCTATGAGATCTTTAGCATCTAGCTTTTGTAAACTTTTCTCTAATACTGTGACGACAGTTCTATAACCCTCCCGATTCATTTTTACATCGTGAGAAAAATAATCCGGTGCATCTGAAATACCATCTAATACAATACTTACAAATTCCTTTTTAGTCATTTTTTGTAAAGCATAGTTATATTGCTTTTGTTTGCCAATAGTGGATTGCCTATCAGAACTAATATTTTTTCCACAAGCAGAACCTGCGCCATGGGCAGGGTACACAATTGTATGATCCGGTAAATTCATTAAAACATTATGCAATGAATCATATAAATGTCCTGCCAAATCTTGACGTGTTAATTTAGGATTGACTGCTAAATCAGGTCTTCCAACTTCGCCTATAAATAAAGTGTCACCAGTAAAAACAGCTTCTTCTTTATTTTGATTAGATAATAAAAGATAACATGTAGACTCCATTGTATGACCCGGTGTATGTAGTACCTTGAAAATTAAATCACCTAACGAGAATTCTTGTCCATTACTCGCAATAATGCATTGATAAGTTGTTGTCGCATTTGGACCAAATACAATTTCCGCATTAGTTAATTTAGCTAGTTCAAGATGTCCAGAGACAAAATCAGCATGAAAATGTGTTTCAAAAATATATTTTAATGTAGCATTACGATCCTGTAACAATTCCATATAAGGCTCAAAGTCTCTAATCGGATCAATTATAATAGCTTCATTATTAGACTCAATATAATACGATGCCTGGGCTAAACAACTTGTATATATTTGTTTGATGTACATAGATTAAATTATTTCAAATAAAAATATAATTAAAGATAATAATAAAAGAGTTACTGAAAATAACTTTTTTGTAACGTTAACATCAATTTTGTTTAATAGATAGATTCCTATTAACATCCCAATTATCGCAGAAAATAGAATTGCTGTAATAAAAAATATTTGAAATTTAAACTGAAATACCGTAATCTCTAGCATAATAGCTAAAAATGTATTTAACATAATAATAAACAAAGTACTTGACGCCGCTTCCTTCATATTCATTTTAGCAAATAAAACTAATACTGGCAAAATAATAAATCCCCCTCCTATTCCTAAAAGACCTGTAAGAATACCTACCAACATTCCAATTACAAAAAAAATGATTTTAATGTCATATTTAAAATTAAATTGACTCGTTTTAAATAAAGAAATAGCTGAAAAAAAGACAACAAATGAAAACAAAATCATTAATAGTGTTTCTTTACTAATATCAATGAGTCCTATATAATCAGGTATAGCAGGAAAAATATACACCCTAGATATACACGTGAAAAATAATGTTGGAATTATAAATGTTGAAATATTTTTAATCTGTAGATTTTTTTGCTTTATGTGTTGAAGTGTACCAAAAAAAGAAATTAAAAAAACTAATAATAATGAATAGGTAGTCGCCTCGTAAATAGATAATTTAAATATGTAAATAAGTATTGGGATAATTATAATTGATCCCCCTGAGCCGAACAAGCCAAAAATTAAACCAGCAAAAATAAAAAAAACATATCCTAATAAATGCATTATCAATTGTAATTAATTTAATAATTAAAAAACTTGTATTGTAATTAAAATAATAATACTATAAATTGCAATATACAATCTAATACTTAGATCTATGAAACATTTATTATTATACTTTTATATTACAACATTACTAATATTTTCGAATTGTTATATCTCAAATGATAATATGACAATAAATAATCCTAAAAATATTATTTTAATGATTGGTGATGGCATGGGATTGAGTCAAATCTCAGCCGCAATGTACTCAAATGGTGGACAGCTAAATATTGAAGAAGCTAAATATATTGGTCTCATTAAAACAAATAGTGCCTCATCAATAATAACTGATTCTGCTGCAGGAGCTACAGCATTTTCTACTGGAAAAAAAACATATAATAGGGCTATTAATATGGATGTTGACACCCTGCCATTAAGACCAATTACATCACTACTATCAAATTATCATATTAAAACAGGAATTATCGCAACATCTAGTGTAACCCATGCCACACCGGCATGTTTCTATGGTAATCAAATCGATCGATATCATGTTGATGAAGATCTAGCTGACCAATTTCTAAAAACTAACATAAACGTATTAATGGGTGGAGGAGAAGATTACTTCAATAAACGAAGTGATAAACGTAATCTGATTGACTCATTAAAAAATAAAAATTATGTAGTTATCGATTCTATTATAGATTTTTATAATCTTTCCACTGAAAAGTTAATTAACTTTTGTGCTCCAAAAGAGCCTGCAAGCATATTAAATGGCAGAGGAGAATTTTTGCCATTAGCAACTAAAACAGGAATTTCTGTTTTAAATACAAACAATTCTCATGGTTTTTTCTTAATGATTGAGGGTTCGCAAATTGATTGGGGCGGGCATGACATGGACTCTGATTACATTATATCTGAAACTTTAGATTTTGACTTAGCAATATCAGCAGTTTTAGAATTTGCAAAAGAAGATAAAAACACTCTTGTTCTCATAACTGCAGACCACGAAACTGGAGGCTATGGTATTACAGGCGGAAATACAAAGACCAATACAATCCATGGCGATTTTTTAAATGATGACCACACCGCATCAATGGTTCCTATTTATGCATTTGGACCAGGAGCGGAAAATTTTATTGGTACATATCACAACACAGATGTATATTATAAAATACTATCAAGTTTTCAAATTAAAAATTGAACTTCGGTTTTTAACAAATGATTGTTAAAAACAAATTTTATTTAATTAGATAAAACATGAAATTTGTACGTATTATTGCTACGTCAAATGAATATATGGGGGTATATTTATTCTGAACTGTTAAAACATACTAATTTCTTGTTAGTTAATAACAGCAAAAAGTCCGATTTATCGGACTTTTTTGATTTAATACCTATTAACTATTTGGTTTTAACATTTTTTTAGGATCTACCAGACGATCAAATTCTTCTTCGGTAAGAAATCCTAATTGAACTGCAGCATCTTTTAAAGTAGTGTTTTTAGAGTATGCTTGTTTTGCAATTTTAGCGGCATTATCATAGCCAATATGTGAGTTTAGTGCCGTTACTAACATTAGCGAATTATTTAAATTTTCATCAACTTTATTCTGGTTAACCTTAATGCCGTTAACACATTTTTCAACAAATGAATTACATGAGTCTGCTAATATTCTTGCAGAGAATAAAAAATTAAAAACTATCATTGGCTTAAATACATTCAGTTGGAATTGGCCCTGAGATCCAGCAAAACTTATCGCAGTATCATTACCTAATATTTGTGCACAAACCATCGTCATTGCTTCGCATTGTGTTGGATTAACTTTACCTGGCATAATTGAAGAGCCAGGCTCATTGGCTGGAAGAATAATTTCTCCTATGCCACATCTTGGTCCGGAAGCTAATAATCTGATATCATTAGCGATTTTATAAAGTGACATCGCGATTTGCTTAATCGCGCCGTGACTCTCAACAAATGCATCATGAGTCGCTATACCTTCAAATTTATTATGAGAACTATTAAATGATAAACTTGTAAATTCATTAATCTTATCAACTGCTAATTTATCAAAACCAGCAGGCGTATTAACACCTGTTCCGACAGCAGTACCTCCAATTGGCAAATCTGACAAATGCGTTAGAGTATTTTTAAGTGCTTTAATACCATAATCTAATTGGGAAACATAGGTGGCAAATTCTTGACCAATTGTAAGTGGAGTGGCATCCATTAAATGGGTACGGCCAATTTTCACAATGTCTGTAAACATATCAGCTTTCCTATGTAATGCTAATTTTAATTTTTCTAACGCAGGAATAGTTTTACTAATCAAAATCTTATAAGAAGCTATGTGCATTGCTGTAGGGAAAGTGTCATTAGATGATTGAGACATATTTACATCATCATTAGGATGAATTTGAAAACCACAATCTTGTTTGACTAGATTTGCAATCACTTCATTTACATTCATATTGGTTTGTGTTCCAGAGCCAGTTTGCCAAATAACTAGGGGAAAATGATCATCATATTTGCCTTTTTCTATTTCATCACAAGCCATCGAAATCACTTCTTTTTTTTCTTTTGATAAATCTGACAATTCATAATTTGCATGGGCTGCTGCTTTTTTTAATATAGCAAATCCTTTTATTAACTCTGTGGGCATACTACCGGGACTACCTATCTTAAAATTTTCAATAGAACGCTGTGTTTGAGCACCCCAAAGTTTGTCACTTGGAACCAGAACCTTACCTAGGCTATCAAATTCTTCTCTCATAATGAATTTATTTTATTTTATTTTAACAAATCTAATACATTTAAAGGAGGTCTTCCTATTATAGCTTCGTTATCTTTAACAACAATAGGTCTTTGTATTAAAATTGGATTTGAATGCATTATTTGAATCCACTGATCCTCTGTAAATTTTTTCTGCTTGTATTTTTCTTTATATAACTTTTCTTCTTTACGAATCAAATCAATAGCCGATATGTTTAATAACTTTAAAAGTTGCTTGATTTCTATTAAGGAAGGTGGATTATATAAGTATTCTATAATTTTAAAATCTACGTTTTTGGAATTAAGTATCTCTAACGTTTCCCTACTTTTTCTACATCTTTTATTATGATATATTTTCATTAGCTTTATTTATTAGTTTGACCAACCATCATTAAATATTCTTTTATAAACGAATCTAATTCCCCGTCTAAAACTTTGTGAGCATTTGCTGTTTCAAAATTAGTTCTAAGATCTTTAACCATCTTATAAGGGTGCAACACATAATTTCTAATTTGTGAACCCCACTCTATCTTTTTCTTACTACTTTCCATTTTCATTTTTTCTGCTTGTCTTTTTTCTAATTCTATTTGATATAATTGTGATTTTAATAACAATAATGCTTTTTTCTTATTATCTAATTGGGATGCTGACTCAGAATTCTCTATAATTATGCCTGAGGGCTTATGTCTTAATCTCACTGCTGTTTCAATTTTATTAACAGCTTGACCTCCTGGCCCCCCCGCGCGAAAAGTTTCCCAATCTAAATCTGCGGGATTAATTTCAATATTAATACCATCATCAACTAAAGGATATACAAAAACTGATGCAAAAGAAGTATGTCTCTTGGCATTAGAATCAAAGGGAGAAATTCTAACTAAACGATGTACGCCTGTTTCACCTTTTAAATAACCATATGCAAAATCACCTTGAAATTCAAGAGTTACTGATTTGATTCCCGCTGTATCACCAGGACTAATATTTATCTCTTTAATAGAGTATTTATTTTTTGTTCCCCACATCAAATACATCCTCATTAACATAGAGGCCCAATCTTGACTTTCAGTACCACCTGCACCTGGGTTAATTGTTAAAATAGCAGGCATATTATCCTCTTCTTTACTTAACATATTTTTAAACTCAATATCCTCCAGTAATAATTTAGTTTGTTGAAAATGAATTTGAAATTCTTCTTCAGTAATTTCCTTTTCTATAAAAAAATCGTATAGTGTCGTCAAATCTTCTATTGATGAGTTCAATTGATTATAGCCATCAACCCATAATTTTTGATAATTGATTTTCTTAATGACCATTTCTGCAGATTTTGGATCATCCCAAAAGTTATTTTTTTGTGTTTTTAACTCTTCTTGAGCAATAAATGATTTTTTTTCTTCTATATTTAAATACTCATGAAGAATATCTAGTCTCTTTTGAAAATCTTTAATTTGATCTATTAAAACCATGGGAAACTATAATTAAAAAATTAACTTTCTAATGAATATAAATAATTTAAATTAGTTATTTCCTAAAATAATTCATTATAGTTAAAATCATTAAATGAAAACAAAATATCGATCAATTATATTACTGCTAATATCTATCATTAGTGCCACAATAGCACAGGGACTTAGCGTCATTTCAATACCTTGGTATTTTACTGATATTCTCGAAAAAAGCTCTGTTTTTACACTCGGGTATTCCGCAATCACTTTTTTCGGGTTAATATGGGGACTATATGCTGGTGTCATTATCGACAACTATAATAGAAAAAAAAATACTAATTTATATTAATTTATCAAGCACATTATTATTTGCTTTGCTTGGTATTTATCTTGTTGTAATTGATCCTAATAGTGTTATTGCGCCCTTGATCGGTTTCGGAGCTTGTAGTTTTTATTATATAGTCTTTTTTCCAAATTTATATGCAATAATTAAAGAATTTACAAGTAAAAAAGACTATATAAAAATTAACTCTATCGTGGAATTATTTATACAATCCACTAATATTATATCTGCAACTTTATGTGGAATATTATTGTCCGGAAGTAGTGAGGTTTTAGATTATTTTAATTTAGTATTATTTGACTTTGAAGAGTGGAGTGTTGAGAATATTTTTTTATTAAATTCTATAATGTACTTTATAACTTTTGGATTATTATTATTCGTGAAATATCATCCTGAGCGAAAAAAAACTATATATAATATCAAAAAAGCAATTAAAGAAGTTCAATTAGCAATTAAATTCTTAAAAAAAAACCAGGACATATTGATTTACGCAGTTTGCTCTCAAATTGTTTTTGCCTTTTTAATTGTAGAACTATTCGCATTATTACCATTGTTTATAAAAAACTGCTTAAATGAAAATGTAATTACATTTGCTCTTGCCGATGTAACTTATGGGTTTGGAGCCATTCTGGCTGGATTTACAACAGTAATACTACTTCGATATTATAATAAATTAATAGTAACAATAATTTTAATCATAATAGCAGGTTATGCATTTACAATTATGGTTGAATTTCAACAGTTAATTATTTTCTTTATTTGTTCGTTTTTAATAGGTGTAGCCAATGCTAGTATAAGAATAACTAGAATGAGTTATTTTTTTGATAAAATTCCAAATAATTTAATGGGCAGGACTAACACTATATTTAATTCAATTAATACTTTAATTAGAGGTTTTTTAATTTTATTATTTTCAATTTCTTGGTTCACAAAAGGAGAAAATGTAATAATTGGATATAAAATTGGAGTAATTATACTAATTCTATTTAGTCTCCCCTTGATTATTACAATGCTTCGACGTAAACTATATTAAAATTTTTTTACCTAAGTGATCTAAGAAAGTATAGGACAATAAAGAGCCTGAATCATCTTCTTCTAAATATAGAATAACTCTGTTTTTAAAAGACCACTTCATTTGAAAAGAAGGAAAACCATTTTTCAAAAATGCTACTACAAATGGATGTGCTTTAAGTGTAATATTTTTTACAGACTTATGAGTGGCCAGCAAATCTAATTTTTCTTTTAATTGGTCAATCAAAACAATTGGTGCCTCAATTTCACCAGAGCCATTGCATGAAGGACATGATTCTCGAGTTTTAATTGTAATTTGAGGACGAACTCTTTGTCGTGTTATTTCAATAAGACCAAAACGACTAGGAGGCAGTATTTTATGTTTAGCCCGATCATCCTTCATATGTTCTTTTAAGGTCTCTGTTAGTTTTTTTCTGTTTTCAACAGAATACATGTCAATAAAATCAACTACAATAATGCCCCCCATATCTCTTAATCGTAACTGACGGGCCACTTCAGCAGCTGCTTGAAGATTAACTTCTAATGCATTTTCTTCTTGTGTGTCGTGTTTATTTGTTCTATTTCCACTATTGACATCAATAACGTGCATCGCTTCGGTGTGCTCAATAACTAAATAAGCGCCCTTTTTCATCGAAACAGACTTCCCAAACGAAGTTTTTATTTGTTTTTCAATATTATACAATGAAAAAAGTGATTTTTTAGTACTATGTAAGCTAACTATTGATTCTTTTTCTGGGATATGCTTCTGTAAATAATGTTTGACTTCATCAAATAGAGTTTGATTATCAATACTAATTTTGGTTACGTGCTCATTGATACTATCTCTCAATAAAGACAATACTTTACTTCTTTCAACAGATATTAACTTTGGCGGCTTAGATCCCTTTAATTTTCTATGCACATCCATCCATCTTCTAATTAGATTACGCAGATCTGTATCTAAATCTATAACTTTTTTATTTTTTGCTACTGTCCTAATGACAACGCCAAATCCATCAGGGACAATACTTTTAATCAATCGTACTAAACGTTTCTTTTCTTTTTCGTCTTTTATCTTCTGAGAGACCGAAATTCTGTTCGAGAATGGTACTAATACAAGATATCTTCCAGCTAGTGAGATTTCAGCAACTACTCTAGGCCCTTTAGTTGAGATGGGTTCTTTTGAAACTTGGACTAAAACAATATCATCCTTTTTGAGGACTGCATCCATTAAACCATCCTTTGCTAAATTATCTTTAAAATCAGCTTTTAATTGATTCCAGCGTGTTGATTTTTTATTAATCGTATTATGAACATAATTTCTGGATGAATTAAAATACGGACCAAGATCATGATAATGCAAAAAAGCATCTTTATCTTGTCCCATGTCTAAAAAAGCTGCATTTAAAGAAGATGCAATTCTCTTGACCCTAGCTAAATATATGTCAAAGACTGAGCAAACATTTTTATTTAACGGCAATTGATGTAACTCTATCAAACGCCCTTCTTTTAAAACTACTATGTCTATACTCTCCTTTGCAGATTGAATTACTAATTCAGTATTCACTACATTTTAAATTGTTATAGAAAATAATATCACAAGCCTATAAGGTAATATCTTTTACCTACTTCTTCTTATGTCTATTTTTTCGAAGACGCTTTTTCCTTTTGTGAGTAGACATCTTATGTCTTTTTCTTTTTTTACCACTAGGCATAATATCCCGATTTTACTTTCTAATTAATTACTATTAATAATCAGATTTGATTACTTTTCTTTACTCTATTAATAAACTTTTTTGCAGGTTTAAAGCTAGGCACAACATGTGCAGGGATAGTGATGGTAGTAGTAATATAGCCGTCAGCACTCTTAACAATATTTCTTGCTTTCTTGGACGCTTTCTTTTTAATACCAAATGTGCCAAATTCACGTAAATATACATTTTCGCCCTTTTCAAGGGACATTTTAACAGTGTCCATAAAAGATTCCAATATTACTTGAATTACTTTTCTCTCAACACCTGTTTCTCTTGACAATTGGCTCACTAAGTCTGCTTTAATCATTGCAAAATAAATTTTACTTAATTGCGACCAAATATAATATTTTTATTAAATTTTAGACTAATTATTCCAAAATTAAAAACATTGACGGATGAAATAATTCTATGGTACAAAGAAAATAAACGTATCTTACCCTGGAGAAGCACAAAAGACCCGTACAAAATTTGGGTGTCTGAAATCATATTACAACAAACACAAATTAAAACTGGCATTAAGTACTACGTAAAATTCTTAGCCAAATATCCTACAATTCAAAATTTAGCCAAAGCACAAGAATTGGAAGTGCTAAAAATTTGGGAAGGTTTAGGATATTACAACAGAGCTCTTAATATGATGAAGGCTGCCAAACAAGTAATCATGTTTTTTGATGGTATTTTTCCTTCAAAATACATAGATTTAATACAGCTAAAAGGTGTTGGAGAGTATACTGCTTCTGCTATTAGCTCAATCTGTAAAGATGAAAAACGTGCTGTTTTAGACGGCAATGTCTATAGAGTATTAAGTAGAATATATAACATCAATACACCAATAAATACACCTAAAGGAAAGATACAATTTCAAAAAATTGCAGACTCATTACTGCCAAATAAAAATACTGGCATTTACAACCAAGCAATTATGGATTTTGGCTCCATACATTGCACTAAACACAAGCCCAAATGTCTAATTTGTCCAATCCAAAAAACATGTCAAGGATTTAAATTAAATTTAGTCAAAAATAGACCTGTTAAAAAGCAAAAAAATACTATTAAAAATCGTTACTTCAATTATCTACTTATCAATAATAAAAATTTATTTATTATCCAACAAAGAGGAAATAATGATATTTGGAAAAAATTATATGAATTGCCATTAATTGAATCAAAAGCAACAATAAAAGCTGAAAATCTAATGGAATCTAAGTACATAAGGCAGTTCGATTTGTTAAAAATTTCTAAATTAAATTCTATAATTCATAAATTATCCCATCAAAAATTAAATATTCAATACTGGAACATTAAAGTCGATAAAAATGTAGTCTTTGATAATGAAAAAAAAATCAATATAGAAGATGTTGACAAATATCCATTTCCAACGCCATTAAAAAACTTCTTTAATAAAAATAGGCTTGTGTAAATTGGAATGAAAATTTATCTATATTTACCTAAATAAAGTAAAATAAATAGCAGTATGGCAGGATCATTAAATAAAGTTATATTAATAGGAAATTTAGGTGCGGACCCAGAAATGAGAGAAATGCCTGACGGGACTAAAATGGCTAAGTTTTCAATTGCAACATCTGAAAAATATACAAATAAAAATGGTGAAAAAGTATCTAATACAGAATGGCATAATATTGTTTTATGGAGAGGTATTGCTGAAGTTGCCGAAAAATACTTGAAAAAAGGTGACTCCGTTTGTGTTGAAGGTAAACTCAAAACCAGATCTTGGGAAGATGAAAATGGAGTAAAAAAGTGGGCCACAGACATACAGGGTGATTCAATGACAATGCTTGGTTCTAGACGTGGTGAAATAGATTCAGATCAATCTTTCAATTCAATGGCTTCTGAGCCACGTATTCAAGAAAAAAACATACAAAACGCTGAAAACAACTCTGTAGAAGACTTGCCATTCTCATAATCCGCAAGCCAATGGTTTAACTAAATTATTATTTTGGACACAGATCTCGTTAGTTATAATTTTCTAATCCCTTTTATCTCTTGTTTCTTTCTATTGATTGGATCTGGTTTGATTTCTGGATCTGAAATTGCATTTTTTGGCTTATCCCCCTCTGATAAAAATAAGTTAAAAGCATCTTCAACAAATAAACATAATGTGATTATTAAATTAATTGCATCACCAAAATTATTACTAGCAACAATATTAATTGCTAATAATGTAATAAATATTGCCATTATTATCATATCATCATTATTATTTACTGAATACATGACCTTTAATAGCATTATTCTCAATTTTATTTTTCAAATTATTCTTACAACATTTTTAATTTTATTATTTGG
>MDSW01030633.1_pt1 | contig 17906 bp, 26 predicted proteins | sample 811171 | NCBI WGS metagenome assembly MDSW01 (sample SAMN05326641, study PRJNA326480) | marine metagenome | isolation source: seawater | place: Atlantic Ocean: North West | collected 2012
AACGAAGATAAATCCAAAGACTTATTCAATTGCTACAGATTGGGGTACTTGGAGAGTCAGTAAATCATTAGTACAAATAAAGGAGTAAGATGAAAACATTAGAACTATTTGCAGGTTCGCGTAGCTTTAGCAAGATAGCAGAGGAACATGGTCATGATACATATACTACAGACATCAATCCATTCGATAAGATTGACCAAGTGTGTAATATATTTGATTTCGATCCAAGCCAAGTACCTTATGTACCTGAATTCATTTGGGCGAGTGTACCTTGCTATACTTTTAGCGTAGCTAGTATCGGACATCATTGGACTGGTGGGCATCGTGCTTACAAGCCAAAAACAAAAGAAGCAGAGGTCGGCATCCGTATTGCACAGAAGACTGCTGACATCATTGAGTATTACAAGACATTGAATCCAGGGTTACTGTTCCTTGTAGAGAATCCAAGAGGTGTGCTTAGGAAGTTGGGGGTATTTGATAACAAATATTTACAAACTGCCTGGTACTGTCAGTATGGAGATACAAGAGCAAAACCAACAGACTTGTGGACTAACTTCAACTGGACTACCAAGACGTGTAAGAATGGTAATCCAGATTGTCACCACGAACGTGCACCCAGAGGTAGTAGGACAGGCACACAAGGTCTCAAGAACAATTACGAGAGAAGTAAAGTTCCAAGTCAATTGTGCAAAAAAGTATTACAAAAAGTTGAATTACAATTACTTAACGACAAACTAAACTGTTATGCTTGTGCAACACAGCGGTATGCTTGCCATCATGACCAATGGGAGGATTATGTATCATGAAGTAGAGTTTCAAACACAATGTCCATGTGAAGATTGTAATGGACAAGTAGTTGGTACTGGCTATGCTGATCAGTACGGAGAGATAGTTAAATTCATCTATCAGTTCTGTAGAAAGTGTGGTTGGGACCAAGGTAGTTAAATTATAAGCAAGTGAGCGAGGGGTAATGAGAGCCAATAACTGGTCCTATAAGTCCTATAATGTAATACCGATGGCAATGCTAGGGGTGTTTATAGGCAAAGGAATATGTGAGGCTCTCAACCTCATAAAGAAAAGGAGAGTGTATGTCTGCAAAAAACAAACAGATTGAAATACCTATAAGTGAATGCGATATTGAATCATTTTGGGATATATTGTACGAAAGAAAAACACACATCGATTGGACATTTCCAACAACAGATGGTCAACTAATTGATTTAAAATTTATAAAAGAAACAGAGGAGGAAGAATGAAAAGAATTATGATAAAATATACAACAGAGATACCTAATGATGTCTTTGATAGGTTTTGCAAAGATAATCTTATAGGTAAAAACACAGCAGTAGAAATATTGAGAAAAAGAGCTATATCATCTGCAGAAGATGCATTAGATAATTGGCTTCACCAATACGTCAAATAATGGTAGAAAGTATTTTTAATTTTATATTTTATATTGTATCTTTTATACCCTTTGTATTCAAGATATTTGTATTACTTGTATTACTTATACAATTGATCAGCAACCTAAACGAAGTGAGGAACAGATGACAAAGAAAAAACCATCAAGGATTTCAGTTCTTGAACAGAGACAAAAAGAGATAATATATTATTTAAAAGGAATCAAAAGCCAGTTAGATTCCACAATAGTAACTCTTGCAGAGTACATTGAATTTAAAAAAGATAGAAAAGAGTTTGAAAAATATGTCAACAAAAAGAAAAAAAAGGTTGATGATGTTAAAAAATAGTGATAAATTGTGTAGCATTTATATGGAGGAATGTAATGAAAAAAAACACTACAATAAGAATTAACGATAATACTATCAATTATTATAAAAGTTTCTACAAAACTGTTCATGCAGGTTGTGTTATGGCATGTGAAAGCTTTCCTAAGATGAAAGCAGAGGCTGCTCGAAACTTAATGAGTAATCTAAGATTAGAAAAAGATGAAAAGAAAATGGTATTTTATGCTTGCAGAGATACAGTTATTGATAGAGTTAATATATCGTCTTTAAAAGTGTGGGAAGCAGAGCTTTATGATGCATTCCAAGACACAGATTCACCAATCAAGTCTAAACATGATTTTGAAAAATTGATTAAAAAATTACGAACCCTGGGCATTATGGAGAGATTTGTATTGAGGGAGTCTTGCCTAGGAGTTACCAATGAATTGAAAAATATTTAATGGCAGGGGGTCACTCCAAAGTTGCTATTGCCATAGCCTTCTGCCAAAAATTAGGGGTGAGATTTTGTTTTTTAAGAAGAAACGAGATATGCTAAGCTTGCCCCTAATAAAATTTAGTGACAGTATAAAAACTCCTGTAAGTACTTTGAACCAGTACTTACTCCTTTTTCTACTCGTATTCCTTATGGAATATATTTAATAACACACTCATTGCCTGGCTGGAAGTTGCAGGAGTCACTATAACTTAAAGGAGATAACATGAATTCAATTTCAAATGCTTTAGAAGATATAAAAAAATATTATAAAATTAAAAAAGAGACTAAAGTCAAAGTTAAGTTTGGAGAAACAACAACTTTAGAATTTAAATCTAATGGACTACAATACGTTGTAGTAGTTTACGAACTAGGTAAAGAATGAAGTCTTTAAATTATGAGGAACTAAAACTTTTATTTGATAATCGTAGGAAAGAATTTGATCAACAAAAAGGAGAAAAAACAATGTCAGATAAGTTAACTATAAAACCTGGAGATAAGTTTGTATTATTTTTTGCAGATAGTCCTAAATCTAGTGACAATGCACCAGACTTTAAAGGTTATTTGAATGAGGGCAATGGCTCAAAGTTGCCTATCGTGGGATGGACGAACGAAAAAAACGGTAAACAGTACATCTCTGGGGTAGTAAATGAAGAATACAAGAAAAACGATTAAGCCACACCTTAGTCCTTCTTCTATTACTCAATACATAAAGTGCTCTGCACAGTTTATGTTCAGAAAAACCATAGGAGCGAAGCCACCAGGAATTGCTTTGCTCTATGGTAAATCTGTTGATGAAGCTATCAATGTAGATATGGAACAGAAGATTGACAGTAAAAAGAATTTATCAGAGGACGATGTAAAAGATGCATTCGTTACAGAATGGGATGCCAACAAAGATAATACAGAGTTTCATTCTGTAGATAAACCAAAAGATTTGAGAGAGATTGGTATAAATAGTGTTGGTGAGTGGAGCAATACGATTGCAAAAACTATACAACCCAAAGCAGTGCAGCAAAAGTTACCTATAGAGTTCAATGACTTTGATTTCAATGTGCTGCAATATGCAGATGTTATTACTGATGACGGTGTAATTATTGATAACAAGACTGCAGGTAGATCAATATCAGTTAGTAAAGTTACAGAAAAATTATTAATACCTCACGACCATAGGTTACAACTAACTATGTATGATATTGGATACGAGGTAAATGAATCTTCTCAGGCAACAGGTTTGGGGTTAGACTATCTAATCAAAACTAAAAAGCCTAAGATACAACAAGCTAGGTGGAAACCTAACAAACAAGACAGACAGTATGTACTTCAATTGATGGAGACAGTTGCTAACGGTGTAAAGAAAGAAGTATTTATACCTAATAGAAACAACATGATGTGCTCTAAAAGATTCTGTGCATACTGGAGAGAATGCGAAAACAAGTATGGAGGGAAAGTAAAACCATGAAAAAAGATGTATTTAGTACATTAAATAAGATAGATGTAGGTGCATACATTGAGAAGAAAGGTGGGTACAATTATCTTTCTTGGAGCAATGCAGTTACAGAGCTGCTCAAAGTTTGCCCTGATGCAACTTGGGTAATACATGAGTATACTGACAACGATGGCAACGTAAGACCGTACATGAGAACAGAGTCTGGATGCTACGTCAAGATAACACTGACAGTAAATGGTATCGACAGAACACAACTCATGCCTGTCTGGGACCACAGATACAATACAGTAAAAGAACCAAATGGTACACATGTCAACACATCAATACAAAGATGCTTGGCAAAGGTGATTAGTTTGCATGGATTGGGTCTGTATATCTACAATGGAGAAGATATTCCAGAGGAGTCTAAGTATAAAGATATTGACAAACCTAAAGGTATCACAGACAATCAATTGATACTAATTAGAGAGCTAACAAAAGATTACAGTGCATCTCAAAAACTAAAGCTAGATGTTTGGCTAGATAGTAATCCAACATCCAGTGATGCAAGTGATAAGATTGATCAGCTTAAAAACAAAAAGACCTCTTCCTTACAACAGATGAAGGCAAATAGTGCGACCTAGTTATTACGCTATTATACCTTCAGAAGTTAGATACGATAATAGACTAAAAGCCAGTGAGAAATTACTCTATGGTGAGATAACTAGTCTATGCAATAAGACAGGTAGGTGCTGGGCAGAAAACAGATATTTTGCTAGTTTGTATGGAGTTAACAAAAAAACAGTATCTACCTGGGTGTCTAATCTTCAGTCTCTGGGGTATATTAGTGTTGATATCGACAAGTCTGAAAACAATAAGAGATACCTATCCATAATTAAATTGACACCTATCCATAAAAAAATGGATACCTATCCATTAAAAAATGGAGGTATATATAATAATGTATATAATATTAAAAATAATAATAAAAGTAATATACCTGTGGATTGGTTCATTGAAGTATGGAATAGTACATTTGAAAGTGAAAGTGTACCTAGCATCATATCGATCAAAGGAAAGAGACTTTCACATACTAAAAAGAGGTGGGAAGAGAATCCTAAGAAAGACTACTTTGTAGAATACTTTCAAAAGATTAAGTCATCAGATTTCTTGAGTGGTAGAAGTGACTCTTGGAAATGCTCATTTGATTGGGCAATCAATGTAAACAACATGCAAAAAGTTTTAGAGGGTAACTATAATAACGAGAGAGATAGTTGGATGGAAAAAATGAAAGGGAGGTTCAATGCCAGATAGACTGAAGATAGTAACAGACTTCTTTTTAGACTTCAATCGTGACCCATACAAGAACAAAGCTTTGGTAGAGCACTATGTTGAGCGACTTTGGGACTGCGATGAAAGAATACTAAATTTAGCCTGTAAGGAACTTTCTATGGCATCCGATACTTTACCCAAGTGGAGGGATATTTTGGCCTCATATCGCAAAATAAAGGCTTTTAGGGACGTTTCTGTTAATGATGAAAGGTATGATTGTAATATTTGTGGTGGTAGCGGTGCTATCAAGTCAGTTTTTTGTGGGAACATTGAACTATATAGTTTAAATTTTGAATCAGAGGGTGCAATGTATTATAGCAAGATAATTGGCAAGTGCGAATGTCCTGCAGGAAATAAGATGCCTGCCTCACTGCCTATAAAATCTGCCCCTAAATTTGTATATAGCTTTGCTCAGTCGAAAGATTGGGACTGCAACTTTGCAGCAGAACGAATTGTAATTATGAAGAACAATGGCTAACACATATTATATCGGCATTGATCCAGGTAAAAATGGTGGTGTTGCAATATTAGATAGTTCTTTAAATCTTGTAACACATAGATGCCCAAAGTCAGAACAAGAAATGGCAAACATAATCAGAAAGTATGAGTACGATGATGTTTATGTTGTGATTGAAAAGGTCCACTCTTTTCCTGGTCAAGGTGTAGTCTCTACATTTTCATTCGGTCAAAACTTTGGAACATGGATAGGAATACTAGAAGCTTTTAGTCTACCATACATCTTTGCTAATCCAAAACAATGGATGAAAACCTATCAACCTTTATCTAAAATTAAAAAAGAAAGAAAGCATGAATTAAAAGATGCTGCTCAAAGCTTGCACCCTGAAGAAAAAATAACTTTAATTACTTCAGATGCAGTGCTACTAGCACATTATTGTTATAACTGGGAGGTAATAGGTGAGTAAGAATTTTGATCTAGACCTAAAGTTTGGTTTGCTTTTTGAGGACAAAGTACAAAAAATGCTAAATTGTAAAGGTAATATTGAAGTAAAAACTGAAAGAGATAAATGGCTCAAGACTGGAAATATTTGCATTGAAGTTAAATACAGAGATAAACCTTCTGGATTAGCTGCAACAGATGCAGATACTTGGATACACCTACTAGCAATCAACGATGAGATAGTTGGTGGATTTTTCTTTCCAGTAGATAAATTAAAACTAACAGTTAAAAGACTTCTGATACAGGGTAAAGCTAAAAAACTTAAAGCTGGAGACTCTAATTTAAGTGAAATAGTTTTACTTCCCATAAAGGATATATTTGATTATGCTACCTAAAGACCCTATAGTAAAAAATTTAGAATCAATGCTTGCAAAAGCATATCAAGAAATAGAATACTGGAAAAACAATCATGCAGTAGCTCTAGAAGATATTGAAAAGATTAAACAACAAAAATGCAAATGTCGAAAGAAAGAACAATAACAGTATTAGTTCCAGAAGGTTACTGGACATCAACAAAGATGAGGACTTGTTATGGAAAATGCTATAATAAAACAGTTAAAAAAAGAAAATATAATGTTAGCTGAAACAGTTCTTTTATATAGAAAAAATCTAAAAATGTCTATGCAAGTTTTAGATATTCTTAGAAATCATAGAGATAGAAGAGCAGCTAAAAAATGCTACGACATGCTATCTAATCTAGATTTATAGCTAAATCTACTTTATTTAGTAAGTGATTGCCGAATCCTAATTGATTCAGTGAGTTGGCTAGGACTTGTATTTTTAATTCATCTAAATCTAAGTCGATACTTGATTCTATTGCATGCAGTATTTCATGTATCAAAGTTTCACCGAGTTTACTGACAGGTTGATTATATTCTAATTCAATACGCTGCAGCTCACAGTTAAATCTACCCCATGCATGATGACCTTCATGACTGTATAAGCCATCCACTAAAACAACATCTAGCAGATGGCCACATACTTTTATTTGGGATTGCGATACTATCTTAATTAGAACTTCTTCTTTACTTGTTCCCAAAGCTTATCGTCAAGTTTGTTTTTTGTTGAAGCCACCAACTTATCACCACAGTATAAAAAAACTTGCTTTTTCATCTCTGGTGTAATGATAGAGCTTAACAATTTACTTAAAGCTTTTAGTGCTAGTTTCATAGTTTCTCCTGGTTACTTTTAATCATACTTAAAAATTTATGTTTTAATCCGTCTTTTGAAAGAGCTGCAATAATTTCTACTAAAGCTTTATAACTTTTTTCAATACCTTTTTGCTCAATCTGCATTTTTTTTTGTTGATCAATAAGTTTTATTATTATAGCTTCTAATCTTTTAAATCTTTCATCAAGCTCTTCCATGAGTTCATCTTGAATAAATTTATTTTGCTTCCATATAAAAAAACCAAAACATGTCGCAACCACGACTGGTATGCCATATTCGGAGAGTAAAACAGCTATGTCCATTACTTGCCAACTTTTTTCATTGCAGCTTTGTGTGCAACAGTAAATGTTTTACCGCGTTTCATCATGTTAACCATAGACTTCATATGCTTTACAGTGTGATGTTTTGCATGTTTTTTCATTGCAGCTATTTGTCTTTTTGTGAACTTAGATATATCTATACCTTTAACCTTTGCCATGATTATCCTTTAATTGTTTGACCCCAAAGGCTTGTAATTCCTTTGTATATTTCTATAATTTCTACACAAAAGTTACCACCTTTAAACCAATCTACAATAGCAAAAGCGTGGTTCCAGTTAGTGAGTCTACCTCCAAGCCAATCCTCATCTTTTTCTATATCTTTTAAGCAGCCTAAACTCCAAGCACTTATTGTACCACCTGCAAATGTTTTTGTATGTCTCTGTAAATCGTGTGTATGTCCGTACATAATACTTTCACCAAAGACATCAAGATGTTTATACGAATGGTATTTAGAAGTATACTTGCCATGTGTAAAATTTAATTTACCTATTTTTAAGCCTTTCTTTTTATTGTATGCATGATATTTGTAGCCTCTATCTTTAAGTTTTAAAGCTCTAGGCGTTACATATTTATGGAGATATGGGTATCTAGTAACAAATTTATCAAGCCATACTTCATGATTACCTTGAACAAAATGTCTTTCTTTTACACCAGCTTTATCTAAAGATGCATCTATTTGATCCATACCTTTATTGACCATGTCAACATCGTAATCTAACAATGGTATTAAGTCTTCCATTGGCTTTGCATTTCTACCTTTCCAATAATGTGTGCTAAAATGTTCCCATTCTCCTGTATCTCCTAAATCAATATAAATATCAGGCTTTACAATTTCTATTGCTTGGCATACTATATTAATCGCTTGCTTATCGTGTAGGGGAAAATGCTTATCAGGGGTAACAATTGCTCTTTTGACAAAGTTGTTAGCAGCCATGTTAATTTTTAAGTTCTTTATATATTTTAACACATATGTAAATAAAAGTAGCTAGCCCTACTAAGACTCTTACAACAACAGGTAACCATTCAATCCAGGTTATAGTTACTCCGCTAGTTCCTGCTAATATGGGCTTTATACTTTGAAACATTATGGTTGATTTGCTTTTATGTAATGCTGTACAGTTCCTTTTCCAGCGTTAGTATTATAAACTTTTTTCCAATATGCAGCTCTTTCTGTAAGATTATTTGGTATTGGGTCTTTATCTCTTCTATATTTTATTCTACAAAAAAAGATTTGAACTGCTATATTAGTTTGCAAACTATACTCTGCATCATCTTCTAAAAAACCTAAAGATAATAAACTTTCTTTAAGCTCAGGTCTATAATTAATGTAGTTATCAATACAGTCATTCATGGTAGCAGGCTCACATTGAAAATATCCAAGGGCTGGACCTCCTCCATACTGTTCTAAAGCCATGTAGTGAGACTCAGCATTACCAGTTTCATAAATTAAATCAACAGCATCTTCGCTGTAAAGATTTACTTTTTTTAAAGTTTTTGATATTATGTTTTTCATTGCTTTCATTCTGAAAATACTGGTGGTGTACTTGGACTCCATTCTTCTTGTTGCATTTGAACTAATATTTCAGAGTATGTATACCCTGTCAAACCAGAAAAACAAGAGTTAGATGGGTCATCAGTATATATTAAAACATTATTATTGCTGCTTTTTCTGGCATTGCCTAAAATAGATAGCTTTGAATTCAAAAATTGTTCACCAGTTAAATTATCTTGATGTATGATAAAATATGTATAATCTTTTTTACCCATCTAATCTCCTGTTTGGGTTATTTGATATGTCTTGTTTTTTTAAATCATCTAGTTCAACGTTATGAGTAATAAATCCATTATGATGTATTCTAGTTACACTTACATTAAGAACTCGCATTGAATTTGTACCACCGCTATTTGTTATATCAGCTTCAAAAGACACATTTGGAGTTGTGCCAAAAGCTCGCACAGTATATTCATATGTACCAGATGAAGTTAAAGTAGCAACTAAATTATCACTACTTACGCCTCCAAAATAAACTTTTAAATTTGCAGAGCCTCCTACATCTATTGTAGGTGCGAATTGAAATTTTATTGAATATAGCCCCCCAATAACAGCATTATTAGCAACACTATTAAGAATACTTCCATCTAAAGTCGTAAAACATGAACCGCTTGCAACACTCCATGCACCTGAACCTGTTTGAACTGTAACTGTCCATTCACTACTATCTAAAGCTGATGAAAAATCTCCATTAGCCACAAGTTCACCAACTGAATTTCTGCTATTATTTATTTGGTCTGAATAATTATCAACTGCATTACGGTCATTATCTAAAGCTTGATTTATGTCGTTAAAAACTCCAGGTACTTTTGTAGTAACATCGCCTTTAGTATCTCCAAATGTCCACATATTACCTATTGTCGCCTTTACTTCATGAGATACCGCATTCGCTCTTTTTATAATAGATTCATTATATAGTGCTGTTATTTCATCCGCAGTAAATGCTTTTCTATAAAATCTTAAATCAGCTACTGCATGGCCGCTTGATGTGTAAGCATACCCTGTACCAGCATTTACTCTCCCATACTGCAAAGGTGCATCAAAATCTGCACTATCTGTAGTGGTGGTATTGAAAAATGTTGCACCTGGGGTTATTGCTGCACCATTTATATATGCAGTTCCTCCTCCAGCTCCTACGCTTCTATCAAAAACAAAAGCAAGATGTATCCATTGTCCTCCATAATTTGTGGTTGCAGCATTTCTTACATAATATTGTGCAACCGCTATATTGTTTACTAGTGCAATAAAAAATATAAAATGACCTGGTGGAAACACGTTCCATGAAATTCCAGCATAAATATAATTTTGACTATCTTTAAATTTAGAAAAACCATAAACAGGTGTTGTATTTAAAAAAGGACTAGGAGTTTTTATCCATTCGGCAACAGTAAAGTCACCTGTTCCAGGCTTAAATGTATTTGCACCACTTAAAAATGCATCAGTGCCATCAAACTCTACATATGATTTACCGTTATGTACAGACCTAGGAACTATACCTTCAATAGGATATATATTGTCATTATTATCATCATCAGTCTGCATTGGGTTTGGACGTAATGCTCCTGCAATAAGAGGCTTAACTTTCATATTAGTCCTTTACAATACCAAATTTAAGATTCATAGTACCAGTAATGGCATTACTAGCAAGTTGAATTCCATATACAAAAAGACTTGTAGTGTCTGAAGCTGCCTTGCAAACCAAACCAATTGACAATACAGATGCAATTGTGTCTGCTGATCCAAAAGAAGTTCCTACAGATATTGGTATAAAACCTTGTATACCTGCTATAGCAGCATCAGCAGCAGTTCCCAAAGGATTATCTTTATTAACGCCTAATCCTGTAACTACATCTGATACAACTAAATTATGTGTTATAGCTTTGTCTAAAGGTAAGCTTGCAGTTACTGATTGAATGATACACGTCCCACCTGGAACCGCAACTGCATTTGGTATTTCTGTTGGCTCATACATTAAATCTAAACTTTGACTTGATTGAACAGCAACATCTACGCTAATCACATCAACATCCATTTTGTTGAGTTTTTGTTGGATTGAATATTTTTTTATGTTGGTTTTTGCCATGTTATCCTCCTGCTCTAAGCACTGGCTGTGCACGAATGAGCTTGTTAATTATTATAAAATCTAGCGTAATATACTAATCTTCTTCTAAATAATCCAATACTATCTGTTTTTTAGCTTCTTCAGTTAAATAATACTTGAAGTTTTTCTGCCACCATAAAAATTCTTTTTCATTGCCAAATCTTGTCGGTAGCTTTGCTCTATGTAAAGGATAAATATCTTTACCGTCTAGGTCTCTATATAAATCATCAAGTAATTTAGAGTACTGCTCATACCCTTCTTCGTACCCAATTGTAAATCCTCTTTTATTTAAATATTCGTATAAATCAAGTCTGCTGTTATGCAGCCTAGCTAGTTTATATGCCAAGTCAGTTAATTTTTCTACACTTATTTTAGAGTAAGAGTTGCCAAATACTTTAGGATTAAATTCTTTATTGAATTGTTTAAATAAATCTTTTTCAGCTCTATTCCATGCAGCATTAATTTCTGTTTTGCTTTTAAATTTAGGATTAGATTTCTTTATTACTTTAATTAAATCCTCATACAACTCATGTTTGTTTGCCAAAAATTGTTTTGCACTGTAGTTTTTAGCATATCCACCACCATATTTATTAAACAAATCAAACTCAGCTTGTTCATCATAATAAAGCTTGGTTAGATTGTCCATTCTTTTTCTAGCATTGAATAAACTAAGTTTTTGTTTTATAGGAAATGTATTTAAAAAGCTTTGACCGTCTTGCCTAAATGATATAGGTGTGAAAGAATCTATTAATATTTGTCCTGGTTGTTTAGGAAAACTTAAATTTTTCTGATCAAGGAAAAAGTTCAAGCTTAATTCGCCTACAGTTCTTAGAACAGGACTTACTTTTGCAGTAAAAATATCTCTTTGTTGTAATGTCATGTCAGCAAAGTTTCTACCAACAGCATCTATATTATTACCTAAAGTTAAATTAAATGGTATATTTAATAAACTTGATAAAGGTTCAGCAACTTCTTTAAACTGTTTAGCAAAGTTAATGACTCTTTGTTTTTCTTTAGCTTTTGCATAGTCTGTTTTGATAGACTCTGGTGCAAAATAAGGTACCTTTGTATCATCTGATGCACCTAAAGCAGGTAATGCTTTTTCATATAAAAATTTATTCCATGCATCTGCTTTTATGTGAAACAAACCATCTCCGAATAACTCATATTCATCTTCTTTACCTTCTAAATAGTAATTTAAATACCAATTAGAAAACTCAATCATAGATGCTAATATAAAAGCACCATATGAAATGTTTCTTCTGTAAAGTTTATTGCTTAATTTTCTATACAAATCTGTTCCATAATATCTATCCCACTTTTTGCTTCTGCCAAAAGAATTCCAAAACTGATTTTGTACAGAATATGTCCAGTCAGGAGCAAGCAAAATAAATCCAGCAGCAGACCTATATCTAGCATCATTAAACCATTCTTTAGCTTTGCTTATTGGAATTTGAAATTGTCCTTGACCTCCAAAACTGTTGTTAACAAATTCTGCTACTACAGCTTTAGCAACATATGGGTCTAAATCTGGATATTTTTTTATAAAATCATTATACCAATAGCTTGCAGATGCAATTTTCAAGGCTGGGTGATAAGTTGTCCATAAATGTTCATTAAGTTTTTTTAATGGAAAATTAGCTAACTTTAATAAACTTGTCATAGCAGTATTGTTCAAAAGTTTGAAATCAGATAGTCTTCCAAACTGTATATCTCTAATTGTTTTTTCGATAAATCCTGTAAAGTATCTATGCTGATAATCTATTTTTGACACATCTCTTGCCATACCAGCACCAACCATGTCTTCATAAAATTCAGTATCTAATATTTTTTTACCTAACGAATATCGAAATTGAAAAGGTGACATCCTTGGACTTTTTAATATTTTTGTAAAAGGAACGCCCCTTGGTTTTGGGTTAAACTCGCCTATAGCTATAAAACCAGCTAAAGGATTTTTTAATCTAGCCATAGTTGTTATTGCACTTTCTGCCAATGTACCATAGTGAAAAAATGATAAAGTAAAAAATGCACTTCTCATTGTATTATTTAATACATATGCACCTCTAGCAAATTTACTGTTGAACATTTTATTTTGTGGAAGTATAGGGCCTAGTATCTTTGCAAAATCATTTCTAATTAAAATCTTTTTATTAGGCGATGCTGCTCTGTATTTTTTACCTGGCTCATTCATTCTTAGAATGTAATCGCTATTGAATTCTTTAAAGTTTTTATCATTAAAATATTCTATTTCTGCTTGAATATTATCTCTATTTTTTTTGTCTACACGACTTTCTACTGCTAGATTTAATTTGTCCTGTAAAGATTTTTGTACATTAGATAATTCTTTAGGTGTATACGCTACAGGATTACCAAACTCATCTAAGCTAGTTCTTATTTGATCCAATAAAAATTGATTTCTTGCAACAATAAGATTAGTCTCGGCATACTTTGCATAAGTTTCACCAAGCTTTAGTATCTTTGGTTTTAGTCCAAGAGCTATTCCATCTGCATATGTTGGTATAATTCTCTTTTTAAATTGTTGTGTACCTGTTCTCATGCGAGACTCAAACTCAGACATTTTTCTATCTTTTGGACCAACACCTTTTACTTTGTCTATAAAGTTTTTGAATGTTACATCACCTCGTAAATCCCAATAGTGTGGTATATAGCTCTCTAAAAACTGTATATACTCTTGCCTACCAACAAGACTTAATGATTGATTTATTTGCATTCTTAAATCTTCATATTTTTTAGAAAGCTCTTTGGCTACTTGTAATCCTTTTTTGTTCTTCTTCATTCTTTGCACAAAAGCAGTATATGTATCGCCTTTTATATATGGATTACCATTCTTAAGGGCATCAGGAACAACTAAACCTTTTGCAATCTGTGTTCTTTTGAGTAAAAGATTCATTTCTATGTAAGTATTTATGTCCCAAGATTCTTGGATTGTCTTAACTTTGTTATCTAATTTTTCTGCAAACTTCAGTTCTTTTGCTATTTTAGCTTCTGTTCCATTGTATGCATCAGCTGCCCTTCTATATAAGTTATCGGTAATAAATGTTGCATCACCTGTAGTATGTCCACCATCAAAAGGTCTAGCAAAACCTCTTTGATTTACTAAAAAATCTATTTGTTCAGGTGAAAACTGTACTGGTTCTTTTTTAGCCTTAAAGTACTTGCTCATTCTATCAAACTTATCTAAAAGTATTCTCATACCAGGAACTAATTCAGATGTAATCCTCATGTCATATAGAGGTGTTTTCTTTCTTCTTATTTCTTCAAACTGCACTAATAGTTTTTGTGCTTTTTTTGATGCATCGATTCTAAGTTTTTGCTCTGCTGATGTAAGTTTTAAAGCACCTGCCTTCAAAGCTTTTAAATCTGCTCTATACTGTTTAATAGATAATTTAAGACCCTCTATAATACCTGTGATATTTTCTCTATGATATTCATCATAGTTCTTTTTTTCTTTTTTTATCAAAGCTTCTTGAAAGTAGAAGTCATATGTATCTGGCTCAAGAGTGCTTAATTTTGCTCTCATAGATGCAATCTTTTTTTCTGGTGCAGCTAGTCCATCTATAGATACTCTTATTTCTATAGGCATTTTTACTAATATCTTTTGATTACCTGTGCCAGGTTTATACCAGCTAAATAGCTCATCATTATCAATTTTTTGTTTTCTAAGTCTTTCTGTTCTTTGTATAGTCTGTGTAATATTTGAAAACAATTTTCTTTCAGATTGTGTTACTTTTTTATCGTTTATAAAACCTGAGCCTAGTTTGTCTAGCTCTTTTGTGGTAAATTTTTCCTGTATTTTATTTAATAAAGATGTCTCTTGAGCTCTTAAATAGCCTATTTGTGCCTCTAAACTTAGCTCAGCAAGCTGTTCTGGCTTTAATTCAGTTATTTTCTTTTTAGTTTGATCAACAACTTTTGCTATTTTCTTTGGTGCAGGTGTAGCTTTTTTTACAGTTGCTTTTCTTTTTGTCAACTGTGGGTCTTTTTTTATTTGCACAATAGACATATTATCTAAAGGAATTTGCAAATCAAGATTCATTTTTGATGACCATTTTAATGCATCATTAATGTCTGTAAAAGCAAATATTTCTCCCTTACCATAACCTTTCATGTTTTCTTGTTTTAACCATAATGGTTTTCTTTTAGGGTCAACAACTAAACCTTGCTTTTTTATACTTGGAACATTTTTTGTTTCAGTAACATGATAAACTATGCCTTTTTCTGATTTTAATTTTTTTAATGGACCTATTATTTTCTTACCGTCTTTGCTCACAGGTTTTCTTTTTTCAATTAATTCTCTAACAGAAACAATTTTATCTATATCTTTAACAGGTATAGATTTTATGCCATCTCTAGTTTTAATCCCTGAATCTAAACTTCTCGGTACTGCAATAGAATTTTGGCCTGGCTCACCTAAAATTTCAACATCATCTTCCCACCTACTTTGGTTTGTTTTCACAGGCTCTACTTTTTTTACAGGTTCAGCTAATGAATATTTATTTTGTATCTCTGGAACATCTATAAACTCTCTGTTTTTACCAGATTGATTTGCATATAATTGTGCAACATTTTTATCAGGGCTATAGTATTTACCATTTTCAATATTGTAAAACTCAGGCGTAACAACATTTCGATTATCATTTCTATTATAAACTATGTATTTTGCATTTTCAAATTCAGTAGGATTTTTCTTTAAATATGCTTGTATTAACTGTGTTGAAACTTGCCAATCTCTTTCTTTATATTTTTTCTTCTTCATTAAAGAGCTGTATAACTTAGGGTCAAGTTTTGCAGCGAACTCTCTTGGGCTGTTAGGTTGTATTTTGCTGTATATTTTATCGCTATCTTTATTAAATGCTATATTAGTTACTTTTCTGTTTTTAAAGTTACCGCTATACAGTTTTGTTATATCTACATCACCAGTAGATAATGCTTTATTAATTTGTTCTCTGCTTTCATACAAAGCATTCTTTAATTCTACAAATCCATCTATCTGGCTCTGATATATTTTTGCATCATTGCCTTTAGATTTCTCTAAACTTTTTTCCAGTTTGGATATTTGTGAGAAAGCTTTATCTATTTTTTGATTTATCTGTCTTTTTTTATTAATAAGTATTTCAAACTGATTTGGTATATCTATGTCAATATCTTTACCTTTGATCAAAGAGTTTATTCTAGCATCTAATTTGTCTTTATTTAAATTATGTGTAAGATTAAATCCCTTGAATTTTTTAAAATCTATTTTTTCACCTTCATACAAAGTCTCTTGTCCACCACTTTTATACAAAACAGTATTATTATTACCATCTACTAACTGTGAATTGTTTGCTTCTGCAAACTTTAATACATTAGCTCTATTGTCTATTGATGTTAAAAATTCTGCATTTATTATTAAATTGCCTAGCTCTTTTTCAACAGTAACAATCATATTATCTGGATACTTATCAAATAACTTTTGATGTGATGTAATAATTTGATTTGTTATGTCAAACACTACTTGTGGCGTTTGTTCAGGTACTTCTATACTAGATATTGTGGTTCTATCTAAATTAGATACTTTATTATCATATATATTTTTGTCTTTAAAAAACATATAGTTTTTAACATTTGGGTTTTGTAAAAATCCATTAATGCTAGCATTATGATTTATATTTATTGCATTTCTAAATATTGTAGCTTTAGTTGCTATGTTACGATTTAAAAAGTTCAAAGCACTTACTGCATCATCCATGTTATCATACTTTTGCTTATATTCTTTTTTTGTTTGTTTATTTGAAACTACAACATCAACACCATCTTTTTTAGGAGTAAGCTCTAAATGTGTAGTTCTTGCTATTTCTGATGTAGGTATTGGAACATGCTTTACATTACTTGGATATTTTTTATTAAACATTTCATCAGTTATATCTGCTAGCCTAGAATATTTTGATTGTTCTAAATAACTTGCTTGTTTTTTTTCATAGCCTGCAAACTTTTTATCTTTCAAAAATGCTGGCTGCCATTTTGTAACTTGCTCCATAGGTATTTTATTTCGTTTGAAATCAGGACCCCATTTTTTTCTAAAATCTCTATAATTTATTGCTGCAAAATCAGCAAATATTTCAGGCATTTTCATATCTGTAAAATACTTATCAACTTTTACTTTATAATGTGGTAGCCTATACTTCTTAAATTTAAATTCTTTTGTTAGTTTGCCAGCTTTAAAAGTAAAATTAGGCAAGACTTGAAAATGTGTGGGTCCTAAAGTAAAGACAGTTTCTTGTATTTTATTTACACCTTTCACTGGAAAATCAGACTTTACTAAAGCAAAATTCTTTTTTAAATCAACCTTAAAACCTTTAGCAATAGACTCAGCTAATGGTGTTTTTAATAATTCATATTTAAATGGTTGAAAATATTTAACATAAGCTTTATCAAGTAAAACAGTTGTACCTATTGACAATTGGTTTCGTAGCCAACTTTTTTTATTAAAAGCTTCCATAAAATCTGTCGTAGCATTATTAACAGTATATTCTCTAGATGACTTACCAGTATACGGATCAATCTTTTTAGGTGATGATATATATCTCTTTCCCACATTATATCCACCTCTAGCACTTTTACCAATCAAAACAAAAAGTGCAGTTTCCCCTAAAATAGAAGCTGTATCTCCTACAAACCTATTACCTGTATAATTTGTAATTGCATCCCCTGCTGAATGTATAGCATCGATTGCATAAGTCATAGGTGTAAATAAAGTTTCTAAAGCATACTGACCACCAGCATCTGAAACAACAGGTCTCATAACTTTTTGCATATTAGCAGACACT
>MDSW01021099.1_pt1 | contig 17902 bp, 11 predicted proteins | sample 811171 | NCBI WGS metagenome assembly MDSW01 (sample SAMN05326641, study PRJNA326480) | marine metagenome | isolation source: seawater | place: Atlantic Ocean: North West | collected 2012
CGTGGTGAACGCCGATCCTTAAGGACTTTTGCCGGCGTCTCTCTCCGCCCAGGGTCCCTCGCTTTCAATCCCCGCCCTCGAAGCCTTTCAACTCCAACTGACGCCTTTGAACTCCACCCCGACGTTCGCTCGTATGGACCCTCGACCCTCAGAGGGAAGGAGCAGACGTTGGACTATCGGTTCACGCCCGAGCCGGACGTGCCGCCGATAGTGTTGTCCGACGAGTACGTGGCGGCGATCGCGCGCGACACCCCGGAGCTTCCCGACGTCGCGATTCGTCGGCTCGCGGACGTCCGCGGCGACCACGCGCTGCCTCTGAAGCTCGCGACCGCGGTCGCGACGCACGCGTCGACGGCGAGGTATTACGAAGCCGCGCTATCGGCGGCGAAGAGAAGCGCCGCGCCGCGCGACGTCGACGTCGACGCCGCCGCCGTCGCTCGGTTCGTCGTCGGCGAGCTCACGGGCGAGGTGAAGCGCGCGTCCGTGGCCGGGCGCGTGGAGCCGCTCCTCGGACTCCCCGCGCGTCTGAGCCCCGAGCGCGTCGGCGAGCTCCTCGCAGCGGTCGCCGCCGGGGAGACGACGGCGCGGATGGCCAAGGCGCGTCCTATGTCACACTGGTTCCCATACGACCCCGTCGGCGTGGTGCACGCCGATCCTTAAGGACTTTATCTCCCGGCGTTTCTCTCCGCCCAGGGTCCCTCAGTTTCAATCCCGACGCTCACACCGCGACGCCTTTCGACTCCGCTTCTGACGCCTTTCAACTCCACCCCGACGTTCGTCGCTTCGTGCGGAACGACCATCAGGGCGCGCTTCGCGCCGTCGCCGCGGGGGACGAGAGGGGGTGGCGCGACGTCGTCGACGCGCTGTTCCCTCCCGTCGGCGACGGCGAAGGCGGCGGCGAAGGCGGCGGCGACGCGGCCGTGGAGGCGATGTGCCGAGACATCGTATGCGGGATGCCCGAGGAGGTGGCGTTATTCAAGGCGGGAAAGACGCGGCTCATGGGGAAGTTCGTCGGCGAGGCGATGCGACGGACCAACGGTCGCGCGGATCCGAAGGTCGTGTCGCGAGCGTTGACGCGCGCGCTGTCGGAGGAGGTCTAGGTGGTCGTGTGTGTTATTAGTCATACCGCTTAGCGTCGTTGGCTCCCCCGGTCGTTCTTTCGCGCCGGTTGACGTTCCGTCTTCCCGCCCTTCCCTCACGCCGGCCGAATTGTCCCGTACGCCACGACGGCGCCGGCGTCGCCGTCGTCCTTCGCGGTGACGAAGTCGTCCGCGCGCGCGCGCACCACCACCGACCGCCCCGCGATGCTGTTCTCCTTCCCGTCTCTCAGGCTGACGTACTGGTCCTTGAACGTCCCGCCGACCGCCCCGGTCTCGTCCGCGACGACGTTCCCCAGATCGCCGATGTGCCGCCACAGCAGGCACCCCTCGCCGACGAAGTGACACGCGGAGGCGCCAAACTTTTTCAACGAGTTCGGACCTCCGTGCGGGCGTTCTTGCGGGTTGAAGCTCTCCCCCGTGCACGCGCCGTCGTCGCAGCTCACGTCGCCGTTGACGTGGACGTTCAGGCCGTGCGGCCCGGGGGACAGGCCCGCGATCGCGGGCGTCACGACGACGATCTCTTGATTCGATTTGTTCAGCGCGGTCTCGAACGTGATGCGACCTCGGACGTCGCTGCCCTTGGTGGGCGCGAGCTCCGCGACGTACGTCGGCGGCGGTTTCGCCGCGAGCGCGACGCCGGGAGAGGACGTCGCGACGAGCGCGATGGACGCGAGCGACGCGCAGAGGCTCGTCGGCCACCCGTCGCGCTGCGCGTCGAGATCGGTGTCGTCGCGCTCGCGGTGCCGAGACGACGACGACGACGACGACGACGACGACGCGCGCGCGACGACGCCAGCGCGCGCGCGGGAGGGCGCGCGACGCGACCGCGGCGCGAGCGCCGCGGTCGCGTTGGACGAAGCGGCGGAGAGCGCGAACATCGACGAAGCACGGCGGGGCGTGTGCGCGCGCAGTGGGAGTGACGACGCGAGTGGATAAGAGTTGGTGGGGTGCGACACTCTCGGATATAAATCGGAACGGGCGCGCTGGCGGAACCGAACAGAACAGAAGGTACAGTACCCACGACGGTCTCGTCGGCGTCACAAGCTACTACAGTACACGCTACCGCGTCGACCACCCACGACTCAGAACCCGTTCGTCTTGAAGTTCGAGATCCACTCGTACTTCTTCTTCAGGTTCAGCCCGCGCGCGCTGTCCATCCGCTTCTCGTCCCCCTTCTTGCACCACTTCCCCTCCGGCCCCGTGTCCGCGGTGACCACGACGTGGCACTCGCTCTCCTTGTGATACTTCCCGTCCCAACACCGCACGTACCCGCCCCTCGCGAAGCTCTCGCGCATCTCGCTGATGAGCTCCCACGCCATGTCGCTCTCCTCCGCGCCGCCGATCGCGTACTTCACCGCGATCGCCTCCGACGGAAGCGGATCCTTCGCCCACAGCGGCGGCAAGCCGTACGTCGTCGGATCAGGGGTCCACTCTGGATCCGCCAGCCTGCGATCGATGTCGTCGAGCTCGTCCCTCCAGCTGATGAGTCTTCGACACTCGTCGTTCGTGAGGCCCTCGGGGCCGATCTTATTCACCGCCGCGAGCGTCTTGGCCACGAACTTGATCTCGGAGATCTCGAGGCCCTTCAGGCGGCCCGGGACCTTATCGGACGCCTTCCACTTCACGTCCGCGGGGTTCGCGCCCGCGGCGATCACCTTCGCCTCCAACGTCGGAATCAGCTCCTCCTCGAGCTCGGTCTTCCTCTCGCGGTCTGCCTCTCTCGACACGCGCGTGTGCTCCTTCTTCAGCCAGTCCGAGTCGTCCTTCAGGTTCTCTTTCATCGCGGTGACGACGTACGGCTCGACGGGGACGTCCCTTCCGAGCGCGCCGAGCTCTCTGTACCCGCGCGCTTTCGATCGCCGCAGCTCCGGCATGTAGTCCTCGAGCTCGAGAGCGTCGAAGTCTCGCAAGCTCCCGTCCTTGGCGACGACGAGGCCTTTCGTCCTGTCCTTCCAGTTATCCGGCTCCAACTTCGTGTGCGTGTAGTAGTTATCCATCGCGTGTTTGAGTTTCTGCGCTCGATTTTTGATCACGCGCGTGCCCGCCTTTTCCTCCTCCGCCTCGCTGGGGAGAATTTTACACGGCGTGTCCGGTCCCCGGTGCGGGTAGTCCGTCGTCAACGGCGGGTTCGCGTCTAATATTTCCTCCAGACGCGGTCCACTCATGACGTCATTCTCCAGAAGTTCTTCGTACGCCACGTCGAACGCGGGCTGGTACGCGCGCACGATCGCCTTCGCGTTCTCCAACGCCTCGTTTAAGATCTGCATCATCTTCCGCTCTGCGTACTGATAATGATCCAAGTCGACGTCTCTTCCGTACCCGTGAATCTTACGGTTGTAGTCGTGACGGTTCATCTCCCCGGTGCTCGCGACTCTCGACTTCCGCGTCTGAATCGTCCGCTCGGGGGTAAACAGCGAGTCCGGGTTGTACGTGTACGTCGTCACCGCGTTCGGCTGCCCGAGCGCGTAGTTCACGACGACGTTTCGAACTAAATCGTTCGCGTCTCGGACGTCATCCTTGCTCATCGTCGTGATGTTTGTCCCAAAGTACACCTGCTCCGCGGCGAGCCCGGCGAGCAAGACCTGGACGCGCTCTAAGAGACGCTGGCGCGTGGGGAACATGTACTCGGCGTCCGCTTTTCGGTTGTACGTCGTCTGCGTCGGGTCTCTCCCGCGCGGGATGATCGACACGCGTTCCACCGCCTCGATGAGTTTGTTGTGACGGTACAACACCGTCGCGACGATCGCGTGCCCGAGCTCGTGCCTCGTGAGCCTGTGCACGACCGGATTGTTCTTGTCCATCAGCGGTTTCTTCAGCCCGTTCGTGACCCTGTCCACGGCGTCGATGACGTCGCAGGTTTCGATGAACTCCCCGCCGCGGCGCACGGAAATCGTCGCGGCTTCGTTGCAGATGTTCGCGAGCTCCGCGCCGGAGAGCCCGGGGAGGTTCTTCGCGAACTGCATCGTGTCGATGTTCGGATCCACGTTCCTCTTCGCGAGATGAATCTGAAGAATCTTCGCGCGCGCCTCCAGCCCAGGCTGCGGGACGGTCACCTTGCGATCGAACCGTCCGGGACGCATCAGCGCCGGGTCGAGGAGGTCCGCTCGGTTCGTCGCGCCTATGAAAACGACCCCGGTGTCCGGGGTGAACCCGTCCATCTCGGTCAACAGCTGATTCAGCGTCTGCTCGTGCTCCTCCGTCCCTCGCGTCCCCGCCGCCGCGCGCTTCGTTCCGAGCGCGTCGATCTCGTCCACGAAGATGAGACACGGCGCGTTGAGCCGAGCGCGTTTGAATAAGTCGCGCACCCGCGCGGCGCCGACGCCGACGATGATCTCTACAAACTCCGCGCCGGACATGGAGTAGAACGGCACCGCAGCCTCGCCCGCGATCGCTTTCGCGATGAGCGTCTTCCCGACCCCGGGCCCGCCCTCCATGAGCAGCCCTTTCGGCGGCTTCGCGCCGAGGCGTTTGAACGACTCTGGGTTTTTCAGAAACGCGATCACCTCGTTGAGATCCTCGACGATGTTCTCCAATCCGCCGACGTCCTCCAAGGTGACGTCCACCTGCGCGTCCTTCCTCGCGTCCGCCCTGGACTGCGCGAACTCCATCGCTTGAATCGCGTCCGTCGGTATGGAGTGTTTTCGCATGATCCCGAGGTAGATGGATCCCGTCAGGAACACGAACCCGCCGACGGCGGAGCCCAGGTATTGAATCGTCGAAAACTTGTTCACGTCTGGCTTCATGTGATACGAGTACCACGTCCGGTTCTGCTCCGCGTGCTCGATGAGCGCGGCGTCGAGCTCCTCGTTCACGCTGTCGACCCAGTGCTTCGTGCCGTTCGTCAGCGTCAAGAGATACTTGCGCTGCGGCGGCACCTCCGAGTCGAACCATTTCGGCGGCCACTTGGACTCCGGGAGTCGCTCCTTCGGGTCCCAGATCTCCATCTTTCGCACGTTCCGCGCGGTGATCTCCGCGACCATGCGCTTCGTGGACATGACCGGGATCTCCTTCCAGTTCGGCTCGATCAAGTCCGGGTGCGTCCCGAGCATCTCGAGGTTCACCGTCGGGACGTCCTTGCCCACGACGTCGCTGGAAGTCACCAGGGCGTCTTTCGAGCGCATGTCGCCAATCATCGGTCCGCGCGTCGCGATGCGATCCCTCGCGCGCTCGCTGAAGAGGCGGTAGTTGGGGTTCGCCTCGCGCAGCTGCTGCGCCCACTCCGCGTCGGTCATCCCTTTCGGCTTCAAGTTCGCGCGCGCGACGTTCAGGTCGCCGCGCCGCGCCGCGCGTCGGCCCTCGCCAAGCGCGCGTCCCGGGGCGGCGGACGTCGACGCCGCGACGTCGGGACGAAGAATCGACGCGCCGGGCGGTGAATTCGCGGCGGCGACGACGCGCGAGCGCGCGCCGACGCGCGCCCGACGCGCGCGCGGCCGCGCGGGGATCGACCCCGCGCCCGAGACCGCGGCGCCAGACCCGAACTGCGTCTGCATCGCGGCGCGTGGCGCGGACGCGAGGCGCACTGAGAAGCGCGACGGCGGTCGAGCCCTAGGTTTTTGGTGCGCGCGCCGACTCGGAGCGGAGGCGCGCCGCGCCGGCAACTGCGATGAACAGCCAGGCAGAGAGACCACGTGCATTTTTTCAGCGAGCGAGCGGGTTGTTACGTAAAGTCGACTACGAAGGTACCTACGCGGCCACCGGCAGCGTGAACGTGATCCGCCCGCGCGCCCTGTTCAACCGCGCGGGAACGCCGTCCACCGCGTTCGCGTCCACCGCCGCGGGCAGCGCCACGTCCGCGCGGTACCACGGAGTCGTCGTCGGAGGCGGTGGCGGAGTCGGCGGCGGCGGCGTCGGCGGCGGCGGCTCTCGACGCGCTCCGCGTCCTCGGCGACGAGAGCCCCATCCCGCGCACGAGCTCGTCCAAATCTTCGATCTGCGTCTCCACGGACGCGTCGTCGTCTTCTTCTTCTTCTTCGTCTTCTTCTTCTACTACTTCTCCCTCCGAGATGGACGACGGGTCCCCCGCCGGGTCCGCGGCGGCGGCGCGCGCTCTCGCGGCTTCGTACCTTGTCAAAAACTCGGCGTGCTCGTCCGCTCGCGCGCGCGTGCGCGCGAGCACGGGCATGACAACCTTCATCACCCTCGTGGACGCGTCGAACATTAACTCGGACGCGTCGTCGTCCACGGGGAACGGCGTCGCGAGGTCTAAGGACACGACCCCCGCCGCCGCGCGGCGGTCTCTCCGCGTGCCAACCGACAGCTCCCGGGACGTCATCCGCACGCGGACGTCCCTCGCGCTCGCGACGGTCGGCATCTCGATGTCGCACACGATGCGCTGCGGCCAGGTCGACGCCTCCGCGGCGTCGTCGTCGGCGTCGGCGTCGGCGTCGGCGTCGGCGTCCACCCCGGTGTCGTCGTCCGAGGAGTCGTCCGAGGAGTCGATCCCGCTTCGCCGCCGCCGCCGCGCCGCCGCCGCCGCCGCCGCGCGTCCGGTTTGCTTCCCTATGAACGTGAAGACGTGCTTCGGCGTCGTCGGGGTCTGGTCCACCTCCGCCGCGACGGCGAGCGGCGTCTCCTCCGCGCTCGCGGGCGCTGCCGTCCGCGATCGGGACGTGGCCGCGGTCGCCGACGCCCGAGCTTTCCTCCGCGCCCGCACCCGAGCCTCTCTCGCCTCGGCCGCCGCGATCAACGTCGTCATCCTCTCGTGTTCCTCCGCCGTTCGAATCCTCGGCGCCTCGCGCACGCGCTCGCGCTCGTAGAAGAGCAGGTACGCCTTCTGCTTCAATACCGTCGCCTCGTCCGTCTCCGTGACGCGCCCGTCGTCGCACTTGCACCACGTCACGCCGTCGTTGAGTTTCACGAAGGAGACGTAGTGCCCCGAGTGCGCGGAGCCGCAAAAATCGAGGTGCACGACGACGCCGTAGAGCGCGTACGTCGGCGGCGCGTCGCCCTCGAGCGGCGCGTCCGAGGACATGTACGGCGACAGGTCAAGATGCACCGGAAACTCGACCCATTTTGTGATTTTACTGAAACGCCCGATTTGGAACCGTTTCAGCGGTATGACGAGAATGTTCGGGGACACGTGAATCTTGCTCCCTTTCGTAGCCCTGACGTATGCGTCGCACCGACCGCACTTGTACTTGTTGTTTCCGTCCAACGTCTCCACGTCCACGAAGTTCGCCTTAAAGCTCGCCTCGATCGACGGCGCCCCGCGCGCGCTGACCTCCACCGGGACGTCGATCATGCTCTGGTAGTTTCTCGAGTGGTGCCCGCAATCGCCGCACACGACTTCCCCGCACGCGTATCCGCCGAAGACGTGATACGTCATCGTCGTCTCTTGCGTGCGCTGATCGAGCGTCTTCTCCGCGTCCTCGCCCGCGTGCTCTTTCAGCCACCGCACGTGCATGGCGTCGAGCAGACCGCGAATGTACTCGTGCGAGTCCTCTTGGCGGCCGCGGACGAAATGCTTCGCCACCTTGCCGATGGAGGACGTGAGCTTCCCGATGCTGAACGCGTCCGCGGGGTCCGCGTCGAGCGCCTTCCGGACGTGCGCTTGGTACTCGCACGTCACGCAGAACGTCCCGCCGCGCGCGGCGCCGCAGCTCTCCGCGTCGTGCGTCTCCGTCGCGAAGTGCGCGGTGAACAGCCGAGTGTGGTAGAGGCACTGCAGCGCGCTCGCGGCGAAGCACGTGTTGCCGCTGTTGCGCAGTCCCGCGGGCGCGCGATCGAACCTCTCGCCGTCGCTCTCATCGCGCCATCTCGCGAGGACGTCGGCGACGCGGTCGTACGCGTGGACGTGCTTCGCCGGCGCGAGGAGGCCGACGCTCTCGACGTCCTCCACCTCCGGCTCCGGCGCGAGTCTCGCGTCGTCGTCGTCGTCGTCGTCGTCGTCGTCCCCCATCGCTCGCGCGCGATCGCCGCCTCGGACGAGAAGCGGAGCGAACGCGAACGCCCGCCGGAGCGCGCGCGCGACGCGCCAGCGCAGGTACGCGAGATACGTCGGGTTCGTGCACGCGAGGACGAGCACGACCGTCACGAGGAGCGGGTAAACGTCCGTGATGACGACGCCCGCGCGGGTTCGCCCTGCGTGGCACGCGAGCAGCGCGCCGGATCGAAGTGCGCGCGCGTGAGGTGACATCGACGGGAGTTCGTCCGAGCAGTGACAGCTGTTCTCTCGTCATCACAAAAAGCGTACTGTACTCAACTCTCCATCGCCTGCACCGTCGCGTGCACGAGTCGATCGAGCGCGTTCACCTCGCGCGTCAATCTCGGGTGCCGCCGCGCCTCCTCGGGCATCTCCTTCACGCTGCGCGCGATGCCCTCGACGAGCGTCGCGATCTTGCTCTCTAAGATGGTCTTCAGCGCGCTCCTCTCTCGCGCGAATCCCTCCACCTTTTCGTTCGCGACGGACGCCTCCGCGGCGGCTTTGGACTTGACGCGCTCCAGCTCCGCGCTCGTTCCGCCGCGCGTCTGCATCGCCGCGCGCTTCAGCTTATTGTTCTCGTCCTCCAGCGCGTGCAGCTTCGCGTTCTTATCCTCTAAACGGCTCGCCATCTCCTTGCGGAACTGCTCGTATTGCGTCTCCACGATTTTCACGCGCGCCGCGTCGGCGCCGCCGCCGCCGCCATCCCCGGCCGACGGGGGTTTCAGTTTCAACCCCCTCGCGCGATCGAGCTCCGCCTCGAGGTCGCGGCGTCGCTCCTCCGATCGTCGGAGCTCCACCCGCAGCGCGTGCTCGCTCTTGCTCCGCTCGCCGCCCCACCCGGCGCCGGGCCGCGAGGGGGACCCCCCGCCGCCGCCGCCGCCGCCCGTCGCGCCGCCGCCGCCGCCGCCGCCGCCCGTCCCCGCCCAGCCGCCGAGCGCGTCCACGAGCCCCGGGTTCCGTTGCGGCGACTCCGCGTTCGACTGCATCGCCGCGCGTCGTAACGCGATGAGCTCCGCGGTCTTCCCGTCCAGCGCGTCCTCCACGCGGCGGTACTCCTTGTCGTACGCTTTCAACTCCTCTTGCATGCGGATTATCGTCTCGTCGCGTTCGTTGAGACGCGCGGTGAGCGCGATCATGATGTCGCGCTGTTTCAAGAGGACAGCCTTGTACCGCCCGACTTGCGCGCGGCCCTCCTCGGCCTCTTGCCGGTCGTGCTCGAGCTCGCGCATCTTCCCTTCGTACTCCGTGCGAATGCGCTCGTGCTCTTCTTGGAGCATCGCGCGGAATTGCGGGGTGTCGCCGCCGCCGAGCATCTGCGATTGCATCGCCTCGATCGCCTGCTCCAAATCCCGCTTCTCTCTCTTCTCCTTGAGAAACTCTTGCGACCGCGCTTCGAGTTCCGTGATGGCGCGCATCTTATCCGCCTCCGCCTTCCTCCGCTGCTCGTCCAGCTGCAACAGCGCGCGCTTGTCCACGAGGTTCTTCGTTCGCTCGTCGAGCTCTTGCCGCAGCCGCTTCAGCTCGCGCTCGTACTTCCGAAGGAGCGACTTTTGATCGAGGTCCTCGTTCACGCGCGCGGTGTTCTTGATGAACTTCGCCCTGTTCGCGAACTTCAGCGTCGAGAGCGACTCCGTGAACGCCTCCAACGCCGGGGATATCATCGCCATCATCGTGGTCTTGCAGTTACCCCCCAACGAGTCCTCGAGGATGCGCGTCAGCTTCGAGTCGCGGTACGGCACGTGCGACCGCGTGCCGTTCTTAGGGCCATTCCACACAAACAGTTCTCCGGTCAGTTGAAATGGGTTGCGATCAAGTGTTGAAACCGGGCGATGGGTGAAAAACTTTTGTATAGAACGCACCTTATCCGTCAGCGCCTTGATCACGTTCCCGAGCGCGCTGAGGCTCTGGTTGATCTTCTTCGTCTCCTCGAGGCGCACGCCGGTCGCGCCGGACTGCCTCACGCGCTCGCTTCCCGCGAGGTCCACGAGGTTCAACTTGCCAACCTTGAACGACTGCCGAAGTTCTTGCCGACCGGGCTCCTCCTCGAGCTTACTGTTTTCGACGATGATGATAAACACCGCGTGCGACCGCGACGAGAGCTCGTTCATCTTCGTGCTCCCGGTCGTCCGCTGCGTCGCGCCCTTCTCCATGAGGCCGTAGATCTCGTCGGGGGTCCGCACCACCCATTCGGACAGCCCGTCGACGAAGACGCCGCGTTTTTTATCCTCGCGAATGTTCAAATTCGCGCGCTCGGGCTTCAAGAGGTCGCTGATCACCTCGTTGTATATCTGCACGTACGACGCGCGGACGAGGTACTTACTCCGCGTCGACGTGTCGCTCTTGATGTGCCCGAAGATATCCTCGATCGCCCTCGGAATGATCCCGCGTTCCGTCCCGGACGCGGACGCGTCCCCGGGTTCCCCCGGAAGTCGCCCGGCGCCGCCTCCGTGCGCGCGCGCCTTCATGGACGCGCGGTCGCCCTCCATCGTGTACGTCTTCCCCGTGCCCGTCTGCCCGTACGCCATCATCGCCGCGTTGTATCCCAACAGAGTGCTCATCACCGCCGGCTTCGCGGAGTTTTCGTACACGGTCTCTTGGCTCGCGTCTTGGTCGTACACGTGATCGAACGTGAACTGATGCGTGTTTTGCACCATCCCGTTCTCCCCGACCGGGTTCACGCCGTGCCGCCACCCTTCCAAGTTTTCCGACAGCGTGCACACCGCGCACGACGTGTCCACCGCGACGGAGGGCTGGTAGCGCTTCCCCGCGCCGAGCTCCCTCGCGAGCGGCGGCCTCACGCGGATCACCACCTTGAAGTTCTCGTTCGTCGTGTGATATAATGATGCGCCGTTCGGGACCGCGGACGCGAACCCGCTGGACGGGCGCGCGTGCTTCGCCGCGGGCGTGGGCGGCAGGGACTCCCCGCCGGGGGACGGCGGGACCATCCACGCGCCGCCGATGCGATCGTCGTCGTCGGAATGGTCGCGCGACGCGCCCATCGCGACGCGGCGATCGACGACGGACGGAGGAGGTGCAGTGCGCGTCGATCCACGTCGCCAACGGCTTTTCTAGCTCGCTAGTAGACGAGCTAGACGCCAAGATCCGCGCGCGACGGCGCCGGCGCCGCCTCCGCCGGGTCGCGCGCGCGCGCCGCGGAGGGTCGCCTGCGTCGACCTCGCGCGATTCGTGCGCGTGCCGCCCCGCGGACGCTTCTGAGGACGCGCGCCGTCGCGGCCGCGGAGAAGCCCCCCGGATGTCTTTCCCCCGCCTGCGACCGCTGAGAGAGGAGCTCCAGTCCTGTCGACGCGACGGCCGACCGCGCGCCGAGCGCCGACCGCGCCGACCACTCCGCGCCACGAGAGAACCGAACCCTCGGTCGCCATTGCACGGGTCGCGCCGCCGACCGATCGCGCGCCGCCGCGACACGATGGCCGCCGATCTCGCCTCGATGGACCTCTCCTCGCTCAAGGCGCAGCTCGCGACCGTCGCCGCCGCGGTCGACGCCAAGGAGATGGCGCTCGCCTCCGACGCGTCCGCCGCCGCGATCGCGATCCGATGCCCGTACGGCAAGCTGTACGAGCGCGTCGCCGTGAGCGCGATCCACGCGAGCGACGGGCAGGGCGCGTCGCTCATCGGCGCGACCGTCGTCGTCGGCGGGTGGGTCAAGACGGGTCGCGTCGCGGACAAGGGCGCGCTCGCGTTCCTCGAGCTCAACGACGGCAGCGGGCCGACGAACCTGCAGTGCGTCGTTAAAGCGGACGTGCACGCGATCGACGAGCTGAAGTCCACGGGCACGTGCGTCGTCGTCGAGGGCGAACTCCGCGCGCCGCCCGAGGGCGCGACCGGGCAGATCGTCGAGCTGCACGCGACCAAGGTGCTCCACGTCGGGGCGTGCGACGCGGCCAAGTACCCGATCGCGAAGAAGAAGATCTCGCTCGAGTACCTCCGCGATAAGATCCACCTGCGGACGCGCACGAACACGATCGCCGCCGTCGCGCGCATCCGAAACGCGTTGTCCTTCGCGACGCACAGCTTCTTCAATAAGAATGGGTTTCTGTACGTGCACACGCCGCTGATCACGCAGAGCGACTGCGAGGGCGCCGGGGAGATGTTCCAGGTGACGACGCTGCTCGGCGCGGTAGACGAGGCGACGACGGAGCCGCCGCCGCCGTCGGCGGAAAACGTGGAGAAGCTCCGAGACGACGTCGCCGCCGCGGGCGCGACGGTGGCGAAGCTGAAAGCGGCCGCGAAAGAGGAGGGCGGGGACAAGGCCGCGGTCAAGCCCGCGGTGGACGAGATGCTCAGGCTGAGATCCCAGCTCGAGGAGATGGAGAAGGCGTCGCGCAAGGTTGGCGGGTTATTCCGAACCGCCGACGGCAAGGTGGACTACGCGAAGGACTTTTTCGGAGAGCCGACGTTTCTCACCGTGTCCGGGCAGCTCAACGTGGAGACGTACGCGTGCGCGATGAGCAGCGTGTACACGTTCGGGCCGACGTTTCGGGCGGAGAACAGCAACACGACGCGGCACCTCGCGGAGTTTTGGATGATCGAGCCGGAGATCGCGTTCGCGGATCTCGCCGACGACATGCGGTGCGCGGAGGACTACGTCCAGTATTGCCTGCGACACGTCCTCGAGCACTGCCGCGGCGACCTGGAGTTCATAAGCAAGATGTACGACAAGGAAGCCCTGGAGCGCGTGAAGCACGTGTCGGAGACGCCGTTCGGGAGAGTGTCGTACACCGAAGCGATCGACCTCCTTGAAAAGGCGGTCGCGGACGGGAAGACCTTCGTCTACCCCGTCGAGTGGGGCATCGACCTCGCGACGGAGCACGAGCGGTTCCTCGCGGAGGAGATCTTCAAGAGACCGGTGATCGTGTACAACTACCCGAAGGACATCAAGGCGTTCTACATGCGTCTGAACGAGGACAACAAGACCGTCGCGGCCATGGACGTCTTGGTCCCGAAGGTGGGCGAGCTCATCGGCGGGTCGCAGCGCGAGGAGCGCATCGACAACTTGGAGGCGCGGATGCGAGAGATCGGGCTCGATCCGGAGGAGTACGAGTGGTACCTGGACCTGCGCAGGTACGGCACCGTCGTGCACAGCGGGTTCGGGTTGGGGTTCGAACGGTTGGTGTTGTTTTGCACGGGGATGGAAAACATTCGCGACGTGATTCCGTTTCCGCGGTGGCCGGGGAACTGCAAGTGAGGAGGGAGGGAAGGTTCGCGCGTCGGTCGCGGGGAAGGTTCGGTTCGCGCGCGCGGCGACCGCTCGAACGACGCGACGAAAGATTTATTTTTCAGCTCATACGAACGAGTACCGCCCAGCCTCGTATCCTCGTTTCCATCCGTCGCCACGCACGGTACCGCGCGACGACGCGACTGCTATCGCTAACTTACGACTACGAGATGTCACGACCGACGCGCTCGAGCGTCAGAACACCGTCCCCGAAGGCGTCCTCGACACGCGTTGCGCCGCGACGTCCGACCTGAGAGGCGGAAACTGAAACACGCACACGCCCGCGTCCTCGTCGAAGAACCTGACCGGGAACCGCGCGAACGACGGCAGGAACCCCGCGTTCCCGAGCCCGTTGACGAGCGCGTCCATCGCGCCGAGCGCCCCGCCGCCCTCGGCGCCCGCCCTCGCGGGGTTATCCCGCGGCGACGAGCCGTCTCGCCCCACCCAGAACGAGTCGAACGCGAGCGTCACCTCGTCGACCCCGCTGGCGTCCACGCGCCCCGACGCGCTGAGCCAGCCCGCGAAACCGCCCGGGGTCACGAACCGCACGTCGCTTCGTATCTCTCCGCGCGCGCCGATCGTGTATCGCACCGGCTTGAACCGCATGCCGATCGGTGAGGACAGGTTGAACATGTGCGGCATGTTGAACACCTCGTACACGCCTTCGCCCGCGGCGATCACGTCCGACGCGGTCGCGTCGTCGGAGGAGCCCAGGCGCGCGGACGCGACGAGCGTCTCGACCGCGCGCGCGACGTCGCCGTCGGGCTTGGACGCGTACAGATCTGCGCCGTTCGTCGCGATCGAGTCCGCGCACGTCAGGAGCGCGTCCGCGACGTCGACCGAGGAGGAGGACGACGAGGAGGACGCGCGCGCGATCGTGGAGACGAGTCGAACGGGCGGCGCCGCGACCGATCGCCCGGGGGCGACCGACGTCGACGACGCGCGCGCGGTGATGGAGGAGGGCGACGCCACCGAAGGCGGCGGCGGCGTCGTCGTCGTCGTCGTCGTCGCGAGGGACACGAGCGGCGTCATCGTGGCTCGCGCGACGTGTTGTGCGCTCGCGACGAGGTGACGATGACGTGGCGTAGAAGAGAGCGGCGTCGCGTCGGGATATCCGAAACGGTTCGCCGCGCCGCTCGGCCGTCGCCGCCGTCCTCGCTAAAGTGCGTTCAATCTAAACTACGTCCTATGTGTGTACGCTATCGACGCCGTTCGTTCATCGTCGACGGTACCCGAGCCCGTGTATCCCGCTCCTCGCGCCCGGGTCGGGGTCGACGCCGCCGCGCTCCCCTCCGCCGCCGCCGCCGCCGTCGTCGTCGCTCCAGTCGTCCTCCTCCGCGCCCGCGGCTCTGCGGTGCTCCGCGGTGGCGCGGAACGGACGATACACCCCGCGCTCGCCGCGGTCCGTCCCGGGGGCGATCGCGCGGAACCCGAGCCCGGTCGCGCGCGACCCGGGTTCGACTTCCATCGGCGTCGCGTGCGCGCGCCACACGAGGACGTGACGGTCCGCGCCGCCGGTGTACACTTCCCCCGAGTGCGCGTGCACGGCGACCGAGGACGCGGCGGCGAGGTGGCCTTTCAGGAACGAGAACGGTCGCGGCCCACCACCGCGACGACGCGAACCGTCGCCGTGAAGTCCACGCATTCGACCGCCGCGGCCTCGGCCGCGGCCTCGCGCGGCCGAGGCTCCCCGACCTCGACTCGCGGTCGCGCCGCCGCCGCCGCCCTCGTCGTCGTCGTCGTCGCCGCCGCCGCCGCCGCCGCCGCCGCCGTGGACGTCGAACACGAGCACGTCGCCGTCGCTCGACGGATGATACGCGCGCTTCCCGTCCGGGGACACGCCCAACGTCGTCGCCTTCTTCGCGTCGTTCGGGCACTCCCCGAAGTCTCTCTCGACTCTCAGACCGGTCGCGAGGTCCCAGAGGTATATTCTATTATCCGTGCCCGCCGTGAGCAGGTGCAAGCCGTCGGGGGTGCACGCGACCGCGGTGACCCTGCCCGCGTGCGCGCCGCCGGTAGCCGCTCTCGCGGGAATGGTGCCCGCCGCCGCGACGCCGCCATTCCCGCCGCCTCCGTCTACTAGCGCGTTCGCGGCGCGCCGGAAGCCCATGCCCCACCCGCCGCCGCCGCCGAAGCCGCGTCGGTCCCTCGCGAACGCGCGCCCGCCGCCGCCGCCATTCCCGCCGCGGCCGAAGGAACTCCCGCGGCAGCGCACCGCGTCGTCGCTCCACAGGTGCTCCGGCACGCTATCCGCCGCCCGTCGCGTCGGCGGCGCGGGCCCCGCGAGCGTCGGCCGGCGATCCTCCGGGAACGTCGTCGCGCTCGCCAACGCGTCCACCGCCGCGGTGGCCCCCGCGTTGGCGCGATCCAAAACCATAAACGCGCCCGCCCTTCGCACGTCCCATAGCCGAACGTCGCCCTCGCCGCCGCCGCTGACGAGCACGTACTCGCTCCCGCGCGCCCACTCCAGCGCCCACACCGCGTCTCGGTGCCCGCTCAGCGCGTGCGTGACGTTCCCGCTGACCGGGTCGCAGAGCTTCACGACGGGATGGGCGAGCCCGCACGCGACGAGCGCGTGCGTCGCGCCGCCTGCGTGGGTGAAGCGATCGGTCAGTCGAACGTCTTACGGTCAAACGTTGAAAGGGAAGCGCGGGTGAAGAGTGACGACGGGAAAAGTCCTTAAGGAACGGCGTGCACCACGCGAACGGAGTCGTACGGGGAGCAGTCTCACCGCCGCCGCCGCCAATTCCGCCGCCGCGTCCGCCCTTCGCCGTCGCGATGCAATACACCTTGTCCTCGAACGCGAAGTCGACGACGCGTGCGCACGCGTTCGCGTCCCACCCCGCGACGGTCTGATCGAACGACGCGGTGAAGAACATCCCGGTGTCCACCGGATACCAATCCACCGACGACACCGCGAATGCGTGCCCCGGCGATCTCGCCGCGCCGTCGCCGGCGCCGCGCCGCACGCGCAGGATCGGGTCGTGCGTCGCGACGCCGGTGCGCGGATCCACGCGCGACGGCTGCGCGGTGTCGTACACCGCGATCGTCGCGTCCGTCGCGCCCGCGAGCAGGTACCGGTGCTCGGTCTCGTCCACGCGCAGCGCGTTGACGCCGGACGCCCACGGCACCGACAGCGTCTTGTCCCCCGCGAGCGACAGCGCGTCGCGGCGTCGCGACGCGACGTCCGCGAGGAAGGCGCGCGGGCGCGCGAGCCCGAGCTCGCGGTTCGCGAGCGACACGCGCGTGGGGTACCACGCGTCGCCCGGAGAGGGCGACATCGCGCGCGCCGCTCGCGCCCGGCGACGTGGTCGTCGTCGTCGCTCGCTCCCGCGCGTTTACGTTTCTCACGGCGTCAGGTCGCAGCGTCGCCGACCGCGGTCGAGTGCCAGGTGGCATTGACCGATCTCATCGGCACTCGAGACGCGCGCGCGGCACGTCGGCGTCGGCGCTCGCTCGTCCGCGCGCGCTCTCGCGACGTCTCGTCGCCCCCGTGAACCACGCGCGCGCGGCGGAAGCGGCGGCGCGACGGGGTAGGAGGAGCGGCCGCTTCGGCGTCGGAAGCGCGCCGTCCGTCCGTCCGTCGATCCGGTCCGATCCGATCGTTGGCTTCTGAGCGCCGTTCTCCGATCGCGCCGTCGTCGATGCTCGCGTTCGCGCGGCCGCTCGCGCGGTCGACCGCGCGCGTCGGCGTCGCGCGCTGGCATCGCGAGACGCGCGGCGGCGGCGTTGGCGCGGGTCGATGCGTCGCCGCGCGCGCGGCGTCCTCGTCCGCGGCGTCCTCGAGCGACGCGCCGTCCTCGAGCGACGCGCCGTCGTCCTCGTCCTCGTCCTCGCCCGAGACGCCGACGTCCGATCCGAACGCCAGCGCGACGGAGATATCGCGCGCGGAACTCCTCGCGACGTCCACCGCGGTTCGACTCGCGTCGTACGTGTACAAGGTGGGCGACGTCGAGCCGTGGGTCGCGAGCGACGGGTTCGTGCTGCGCGCGCACGGGATCACGGACTGCACGCGATGGTACGTTTGCGACAAGCTCGTCGGCGACGACGGCGACGCGAATGATGATTCGAAATCGCCGTCCGCCGCGACGACGACGGAGCGTTGGTTCGTCGTCCGCGGCGCGGCGTGGAACAACGAGGCCGTGGACCGCTTCCGCCTGAGCGCGCAGATCGCGAAGATGTGGCCGACGCCGCTGCACCCGGGGGTGCCCGCGGTGTGCCACGCGGGCGTCGCGGAGATGACGGACGCGTTCTGGCCGGAGATCTCGCCGCTGATCGCCGCCGCGCCGATGAGCGCGACGCTGCACTTCACCGGGCACTCCCTGGGAGGGTCCATGGCGACGATGCTCGCCGCGTGGGCGCGGCTGCGGCTCGGCGTCGACCCGGCGAAGGTGGCGCCCGTGCACACGTTCGGGTCCCCGCCCGTGCTCGCGCTCGACGGGTGGGAGCTGCGGAAGAGGCGCGGGAACGAAGCCGCGGGGGGCGTCGCGCGCGCGGTGAGACTGCTTCCCATACGACCCCGTTCGCGTGATGCACGCCGATCCATAAGGACTTTTCCCGTCGTCACTCTTCACCCGCGCTTCCCTTTCAACGTTTGACCGGTAAGACGTTCGACTGACCGATCGCTTCACCCACGCAGGCCGC
>MDSW01035045.1_pt1 | contig 17902 bp, 10 predicted proteins | sample 811171 | NCBI WGS metagenome assembly MDSW01 (sample SAMN05326641, study PRJNA326480) | marine metagenome | isolation source: seawater | place: Atlantic Ocean: North West | collected 2012
GGAGCCTCTTCGCCGCGCGGCGGCGGCGGCGGCGGCGGCGGCTGCGGGCGAGGCTCCGGGGTCCGCGGCGGCGGCGACGGCGCGGCGGCGCGCGTTCGAGGCGGTCGACGGGCTCGACGCGCGCGACGCGAGGGCGGCCGCGATATGGGGGCTTCGCGACCCCGACGAGGCGGAGGGGGACGCCCGCCGGCTCCGCAGCCGAATGTGACGGGCGAGGAGGGTTTTGAGAGATGGATTACGAAAGTATGATTTTCGAGTCTGACGAGAGCGTTCCTTCAAGATTTCATCAGAAGGCTCTCTTGTCCGCCTCCATCTCGCTCTTGAGCTTGTCCGCCTTTTTCATGTCGTACCTGAGCCCGAAGGACCCCGTTCCCATCTCCACGACTTGCCCCAGGACGAGCTTCGCGCTGGGGCTCTCGAGCGTGTCTTCGCTTCCCTTGAGCGTGGCGTCCACGAGGAACGCCGCCGCCGTCTCGAAGCTCATCTTGAGCAGCGGCGAGACGCACGTCTCCATCCCCGCGCGGCTGCACGGCCGGTAGTCCCCGTGCTGCGTCATGAAGTCCCCGATCAGGCTGAGGTGCCTCGCGTCGACGCCTATCCCGTACACCCCGAACACCCCCTTCACCTCCGCGACGAGCGTCTCGCGCGCCGCCTCCACGCCGTACGTCTGCAGCGCGGCGAAGACGTCGTTGGTGCGCACGGCGGCGCAGTCCACGACGTCGTCGTTATCCCACGCCGCGGGGAAGTACACGCCGTCCGTCTGCACGGAGAGCGGGTGAAGGCCCGCCGGGTCCTCGCTCGCGGGCTTCCCGACGACGAACGTCTTGTCGATGCCGGGGACGGAGCGCACGACGCACGACGCCGCGCACCGCTCCGCGAGCTCCAGCATCAAAAGCCGAGGCGCGTCGAGCGGAAGGGACAGCGTCAAGCGACACGTGCGAGCGACGGGGTCGCACGCGACGGACTCGAGAACCTCCTCGAGGGATTCCAAGGCGCCGCCGCGGGAGGACCGCGGACCGGACCCGCCGGACCCCGCCGCGGGGTTCGTCCGCTTCGAAGACTTCGGAGACTTCGAACCGGGGCCCCGAGGGTCCGAGTCGTCCGATTCGTCGTCCGACGCGGAATCGTCCGAATCGTCCGAACCGTCGTCATCGTCGTCCTTCGCGACGCCCTCCGTCTTGACCGTCTCGACGCGATCGGCGTCCGCGGCGTCCTCCTTCCGTCTCTTCCGTCCCTTTTCCGCCTCCCCGTCGGCGTCGGCGTACCCCTCGCCGTCGTCGCCGCGAGCGCCGCGCCTGTCCTCCGTCTTGGCGCCCTCCTCGTCATCGTCCTCGTCCCCGTCGTCCTCGCCGTCGGCGTCCTCGCCCTCCTCCGCGTTCGCGGCGCGCGTCTTCGCCGCCGACGCGCGCGTCGCCGCCGCGAGGTCGTCGACGTCGTCGTCCCCGTCGCCGTCCCGAGGTGCCCCCGAGGACGCCGCCGCGCCGGTTCGCGCGCCCTCCTCGCGCCCCGCGTGAATCCGCCCGCCGCTCGCCCCGCGCCGGCGGAGCTCGAGGCGAACCTCGCCGAAGAGTTTACGCGCGAAATCGCGGCGAAACGCGCGCGCCGCGCGCGCAAACGTCACCTTCCCGCCGCCCGCCGCCGGGTCCGAATCGTCGTCGTCGTCGTCCGAATCGTCCGAATCGTCCATGGGGGACTCATCGTCGGAATCGGAATCGTTCGCGCCGCCCCGCAGGGTCACCTCGATCGCGTACACGCGCGCGAGCTCGCCCCGACCCCCGTGGCTCCTTCCGCACGCGGACTCCTCCGCGGTGAGCGTCTTGACGAGCTCGGCGAGGCGCACGCGCCGGAGCTTCCTCGCGAGCGCCTTGGCGGTTTCCTCGTTCCGCGCCTCGGGGCGAAGGGGGAGGGTCATCACGGGCGTCGCGAGTTTTTTCGCCGCGGCCATGAGGAGCTCGCGGAGGCGCGGGATGCCGAGCGTGACGTTCGCCTCGCCGCGCCCGGCGAAGTGGAACGTGTTGAGCGTCATCTGCGTCGACGGCTCGCCGACGCTCTGCGCCGCCACGCACCCCACCGCCTCCCCGGGCGCCGCCAGCGAACTCAAGTACCGGAGGTTCATCAGACGCGAAAACTCCCCGCGCGACATCCCCGCCGCGCGCGCGAGCGAGGACGCGGACGGGTTCGGGGCGCTCGAGGGGGGCGGTTTCGCGCGTTTCGACGCCTTTTTTTTCCCCTTTCCCTTCTCGTCCCGCGGCGGAGGCTCCGAAGCGTTCGCGACGACGTCGTCGGCGAAGTACCCCGGGTGCGTCCCCGCCAAGAACGCGTCGAGCTTCTCGGAGAAACGCTCGGGGAGCGCCCCGAGCGTGCTCCCCGCGGGGCGCGTCGCCATCCGCGGGAGACCGGCGCCGAATCCCGTCGCCGTTGGACGAGACGCGTCGTCGTCGTCGTCGTCGTCGTCGTCTCTTTTTAACTTCCCCTCGGCGACGCCCTCGCGAGTCGCCTCGTCGAGGTTGGCCCGGACGAGCTCCGGGTTCTGCGCTAAGAAGGCGAACTTTTCCGCGTACCCGCCCTTGGTGACGTCGACGGCGTCGTCTCCGTAGTGGAACTGCACGATCGCGCCGTCGCAGTCCCTCACGGTGTGGTCGTAGTGCACCCGCAGCGCCTCGAGGTTTTTCACGAGGCACCTCTGCAGGTACCCAGATCGCGACGTCTTCACCGCGGTGTCCACGAGGCCCTCGCGCCCGGCCATGCAGTGGAAGAAGTACTCCTGCGGCCGGAGGCCCGAGAAAAACCGGTCCTGGACGTACCCGCCCGCCCTCGGGCCGACGTCGTGCGGGCGGAAGCACGGGAGGGTCTTCCCGCTGGTCATGCGCGGCACGCGCCGCCCCTCGAGCTCCTGCTGCCCGAGGCACGCGGCGATCTGCGAGAAGTTCACCATCGACCCCTTGGCGCCGGATTGGGTCATGAGCGAGAGGCAATTCTTCGGGAACGGTTTCTTCGTCCCGTGGGGGAGGCACTGCCCGACGACGGCGGACGTCACCTTGTTCAGCGCGCCGCTCGAGCGCATGTCCAGCGTCGCCTCCGCGCCCTCGCGCTCGCGCAGGCGCGTCGCGATCTGCTCGCGAAGCGCCACGTCCGGCGCGTTCTCGTCCGCCTCGGCGAACGTCGCCGCCGCCCCGCGGCACGCCTTTTCGCTCTTCGCGAGCTGGTCGCGGCGCCCGGCTTCCACCTCGGGGCGCAACAGCAAATCGTCCATGCCGCACGTCATCCCGTACTTCTGCAGAAACGCCGTCAGCAAACGGCTGCACGCGGAGATGAAGTCCCCGGCCAAAACGCCGCCGTGGAGCTCCTTGATCGCGTGCACCAGCCCAAACTTCCCGAAGACGTTCTTATCCAGCACCCCCGCGCACACGTAGTCCCTGCGCACCACCAACTCGCCCTCGCCGCTGCCCTCGCCGCCCCAGTAGTTCGCGGGCACCTTCGTCCCGTGCTCCACCGTCATCGGCGCGCGCCCCCTCGTGACGTGCTCGAGCACCGCCGTGAGGACCTGCTTCCCGGTCCAAAGGGGCGCGGGCTTGATGATCGCGGGAGGAGGCGTCCGCAGCGACGACCCCGCCGCCGCGCCGCCCCCGGCGCCCTCGCCGGCAAAGTCCACGAGCGCGAGGTACAGGAGCTGCTGGAACGCGCCCCGGGTCAGGAACGTGTCGCGCTTGGTGAGCAGGACGCCCGCGCACACGTGGTCCTGGATCAAACCGCGGAGGGGCTTCCCGTCCGTCGGGACGGTGAACTGCTGGTCCGCTCGGACGATCTCGTACGCCTCCGCCCTCCCGAGGTGATCCTGCGGGAAGTGCAGGTTCATCTCGTCCCCGTCAAAGTCCGCGTTGTACGTCGAGCAGTTGGCGTAGTGCATGCGGATCGTGCGTTGCCCTCGCAGCACCCGCGCCGTGTGCGCCATGATCCCGGGCTTATGCAGCGTCGGCTGGCGGTTCACCAGGAGCACGTCGCCGTCGCGCAGATGGCGGTACACGCGCTTCGCGAGCGGCCTCGGGAGCGCCCCGTCGCCCCCCGCGAGCGCCGCCTTCCGCGCGCCGCCCCGCGCCAAGCTCGCGTCGTCCGTCGGCGCCGCCGCGCCCGGCGCGTTCTTCTCCTCCTCCTTCTCCTCGCCGCCCGGGATCCCCGCCGCGGCGGCCGAGGCGGCGCCGGTGAGCGTCACGGGCGTCGCGAGGAGTGTCTTGGCGATGGCGGCGCGCTTCTCCGCGGTGAACCGGTCGAGGTGGATGACCCGCCCGCGCTCGTCCTCGATGGCGTTCGCGCCGGGGTGCGTCTCCGGGCCGTTCTCCACGAGCCGCCGCATGAGCTCGACGTTGTGCGCGGTGACGTTCTCCGGGAACGTGAGCTTCCGCGCGAACACCGGCGGGACGCCGATTTCGCTCGTGCGGATGTACGGGTCCGGCATGATCACCGACCTCGCGGCGTAGTTGACGCGCTTGCCCATCATGTTCATCCGGAACAGCCCCTGTTTCTTCTCGAGCTGCTGCCGGATCCCCGCGCCCGCCGCCTCGCCCCCCTCCGCCTTGCTCGAGTCGATGAGTTTGTTCACGCCGCCCTGCAGCGACAGCCAGGCCCTGACCGCGCGTTGCGCGCGCGCCTCGGGGGGCTCCGGGACCGTCGGGGGTTTGCGGAAGAGCTCGGCGAGCGTCAGGTTCGCCTGGATGATGGCGTTCAGGTGCGTGTTCTGCGGGTGCTCGAACAGCATGTCCCCCATCCGCGAGGGCGGCCGGAGGCGGCACGGCGTCACGAGGACCGTCTGCATGAAGAAGCGCGAGGGATCGCTCCGGCGGACCGGGAGCGCGGGCGCGGCGGAGGCGCCGGCGCGAGGGGAGGGGCGGCGGCCGCGGTTCGGCGCCTCCGCGACCCACACCATCGAGCAAAAGTCGTACTCGACGCCCCAGAGCTTCTTCAGCAGCGCGCGCGCCTCGATCGGGGTCACGTATACCCGCCGGCGAGCCGGCGCGGACGAACCCGCGTCCCCCCCGCGCGCGTCGGGCGCGGTGAGGTCCACCTCGACGTCGGAGGACTCGCTCCCCGAGGCGTCGGACTCGCTCCCCTCGTCGTCGTCGTCGGCGTCGTCCTCGCGCTTCTTTTTCTTCCTCCTCCTCCTTCGCCTCGCGTCCGAACCGGAGGGGTCCGCCGCGCCCTCGTCCGGGGTCAGCTCCTGCCCCGCGAGGTCGACGCCGTCCTCGTTCCGGTCGCCCGAAGAGCCGTCGTCGGAGCCGAGCGTCGCGAGCTCGCCCTCGAGGTCGACGCCGACGGCGGCGTTTTGCTCCCTCTGTTTTCCGTTGAGGCCGGCGCGGTAAATCTTGTTCGCGCCCTCGGGCGCGATCTTCGGGTTCGCGCACCCGCAATTCTCGCAGTGCACCGGCACGGAGCCGAGGAAGAGTTTCAGGAGGTCCCGCGCCTCGGCGTTGGCGTGCGCGGTCCACCGGACCCGGGGCTCTCCCCGCGCGCCGAATCTCGCGCGTCTGTGGATCTCGGGGACGACGCGGCTGACGGCGGAGACGTCCATGTCGTCGACGCCGGTTCCCTCGTCCACCTCGCGCTCGATCTCGTTGAGCTCCTCCCTCGTCGCCTTGCTCACGCCGCCCAGGGAGATGGAGGCGGCGGCCTGCAGGTTGCCCTCGCGGATGAGGCGGAGGCGCTCGGCGAATCTCGCGACGCGGTCGGCGGCCATCTTGAAGTGGCCGCAGTGGAGGCACATCGATCGAAGCAGTCGGACGACGGTCGAGAACGTCAGGGGGTTGTACACCGGCACGGCGAGCTCGATGTGGCCGAAGTGCCCGGGGCAGTGCATGGCGCCCAGGCGGCACGTCGCGCACGAGCCGTGCGCGTCGATGGGGCCCAGCGCGGGGTCGTACAGCCCGTCCTGCACCGGGTTGTTGAGGGCGTCGAAGAGCACGGGGTTGGAGATGCGCTTGACGCTGATGCGGCGCGCCTCCTCCGCGTCGTAAAACGAAAAGGAAGTGGACACCACCTCCTTCGTCACCACCCCGGGCTGACGCAGGTCAACGGTCGCGTGGCCGACCATGGCGACGCCAGGAAGCCGGAGGCGTGCGCCGTCGTCGGCAAACGCGGAGCGGCGGCGGATTCGTTCGGCGGCGGCGGCGGTTTTTTTCTACCCCCGCGAGCCCCTCCGCCGCCGGAGGGGGGGCTCGAACCGCGCCCCGAACCGCAGCCGCGAGCGAATCACGCGGGCGTGATCGAGACGAGCGAGCCGCCGAGGGAGGGCGCCGAGAGCGCGCCCCGGTGTGAGAAGACCACGCGCGGGGAAGGCAGAACAAACAACCCTCGCGCCAAGTGCTTTTTTCTCTTGCGAGCCTCGCGTCGTACTAGAGTGTCGGCGGCGCGGCCGCCCCGGCGTGTCTCGCGATGATCGGGTCACGTATGCGCGAATAGTCATGATTTTTTCGGCGGAGGCATCGATGCGTTGAAAAGGCTGTGACAATGCTCTTCGGCTCCCCGCTCCCTCCCCCCAACTCTCTTCTCTCCTCTCCCTTCGTCCCTTCAGTCGTCCTCGGAGTCGTCCCCGTCGCCGCGGAACCTCGGGTTCGCCTTCGGGGCATCGTCCTCCGCCTCCTCTTCCCTCGCGCGTTTCTCCCCCACCGCGGGCCTGGGCCCCGGCGCCGCCGCCCCCGCGTCGGCGGGCGGCTTTTCGTCGCCGGCGCCGCCTCCTCCTCTCTCGGCGCGATCGCTCTCGCCTCTGTACCCCTCCCCGCCCGCGCCGCCGTCCTCCGCCTGGAGCGCGTCGAGCTCCGTCTTGAGCAGCTTGCCGTAGCCTCCGCGCCCGGCGTCGTAGGTGGTGCGATACTCGTCGCGGACCTGGCCGCCGCTTTTCCCGCGGCCGAATTGGCGCCCCTCCTGGAATCCCCAGTCGAAGTCGATGCGGATCTCGCGATCGTCGAGCTTGGTGCCGTTGAGGTACTTCACCGCGCGCTCCGCGTCCCCGCGGTTGTGGTACTCCACGAAGCAGAACCCGCACGGGGTCTTCAGGTTCTTGTCCAGGCCCATGATGATCGCCCGGACCGGCCCGGCCTTGACGAAGAGCTCCCAGATCTGCTCCTCCGTCGTGTAGAAGGAGACGTTCCCGATGTACAGCGTCGTGGACGTGCGCAGGCACTCGAGGTACTCCTCCATGGACCCGCGGAACTGGCGGTCCTTGTACTGCGTCAGAGGCTCCTGGTCGAGGAAGAGGCGCGCCATCGCGGGCGACCGAACACGCGCGAACGCGGCGGCGGCGGCGAGCGCGATCGACCACACTGACGACGCGCGGGGAGGGTCCGAGAAAGCCACCGAGTCTCTCATTCGTGATTGATCGATCCGCGAAGTAAAAAACGCGCAGGCGCGCTCCCCACGCCAAGGGTTCGCATAACGCTCTCGCGCCGTGGACGCGCGCGTGGAGGCGCGCGCGCGCCCGCGACCCGCTCGCGTCGTTCGCGATGCCCTCCGGGGCGACGGACCCCGCGACGTACGCCGGGCACTGGGGTCGCGTGTACGAGGAGGATCCCTCCGCGCGGACGAGGGAGTGGCATCTGCAGTGGGCTGACTGTCGGGAGGCGGTCGCCCCGTTCGTCTCTCGAGCCGCGCACCCCGACGGTCTCGTCGTGGACCTCGGGTGCGGGGGCTCGAGCATGGGCCACGAGGTGTGCCGCGATTTCGGCATCGGGCGCGTGCTCATGACCGACATCGATCCGGGCATCGTGGAGGTGATGCGCGAGCGATACGCCGCGCGGAGGGAGCCCTCGGCGCTCCCGGGGACAAAAAGCGACGGCGCCACCGCCGACCCGCCGTCATCCTCCGCGGTGGTCGCGCGGTGCGCCGCCGCGGACGCGCGCGACCTCTCCGGCCTCGTCCCCTCCCGCGGGGCCGCGGTCGTCGTCGACAAGGGCACCCTCGACGCCCTCCACGGCGATGAGGACAAGATCGCGACCCTCCGCGAGTGCGCGCGCGTGTTGGACGACGACCCGACGCGACCCGGGGTGGTCGTCTCGGTGAGCTTCGCCTCCGCCGCGCGCGTCGCGCTGCTCGATCGCGTCGCCCCGCAGCTCGGCATGCGGTGGCGGCTCAAGGTCATCGCGGACGGCGACCCGAAGTTCGGCCACGCCGCGGTCTTCGTCGCGGTGCTGGGGAGGGAGACCAACGACCCGGCTCTCGACGGGATGTTCGACCAGGACCCGGAGGACGAGCTCACCGCCGTCGTCCTGCGTCGGTGTCGTGAGGCGGGAAGCCTAATCGAGGACGAGCCCCCGCGCCCGGAGGACGCCCTCACGCTCTTCGACGAGGACGAAGAGGAGGCGAAGCCGTAGCGGAGAGAAAAGCTCTCAAAAATATCGCCGCGCTTCGTCTCTTAAAGTCGCGCTCGCGCTCCTCGTTCGGACCCTCCCTCCCGCGGCGCTTCGTCTCTCAAAGTCGCGCCGCGCCCGTCCCAAAACGCATACCCCGTCGGCGGCGTCGCCGCTCCGCTCGTTCGTTCGTGCGCTCCCTCTCAACTCCTCGACGCGCGCCGCCGAGATGGACGTACTCGATCAGCGGTACTTGACCGGCTCGGCGTCCGCCTCGGGCACGCGCATGTCGACGCCGTCGGGGTTCACGAGCATCTTGGGCGCTCTCTTCTTCGCCGCGCCCCTCGCCCACCTCCGCGACGAGCGCGCGCCGACGTTTTCCTTGTCGTCGTCGTCATGTAACGGCGGCGTCGCGGAGAGGGCGGCGGCGGCGGCGCCGTTCGCGTCTCGGGGTTCCTCGGCGTCGACGTCCATCGCCGCGCCCGCCGCCTCGCGCGGGGCGGCGCCCATCCCGCGCTCGTTCCACCACTCCGCCTCCGGCGTCGCGAGCTTGGGTTTCCTGTTGTCCGCGAGCTTGATGACCGTGCCCGGGACGACGAAATCGAGATCGTCGAGGCGGCCGCGGTTCATCTCGCGCGTCAGATTCATGTTCTCCTCCGTGTACTCGCCCACGTACTTGCACACGAGCTCGCCCACGGTCTGGCCCTCCCCGAGGGTCACCTCCACGGTCTTGCGGCGCTGAGGAAGGCGAGGGAAGCTCAGGCGAGCGACGTCCGCGCCCGTTTCGTTGAGCCTCTGCGGGAAAGCGCGCGAGGGGGGAGCGACGTCAGCGTCAAGAAAGGGGGCGGGGGGAGGCGACAGCAGACCCGCGGTGTCGTCGTCTGTCGCGCGCGCGGGTTCGCGGACTTTCGCGGACGCGCCTTGACGATGACGCCGCCGAGCGTGATGCCCGCCGCGATGCCGATGGCGTTCGCGATGGGGCCGGGACCCTCGCGGGGCGACATGGAGGGCGGCGTGCGGGGGCGTCGTGCGGCGCGCGCGGACTGGCGCCTCGGAAGACGCGAGAGCGAACATTTGAACTGTTTCGCGCGCGCCCGAGAAGCCAGACGACGAAATCGCAGGCCGCGCCGGGTCCAGCTGGATTTCCGGCGGGGCGAGTCTGAGCCGGGTCGTCCTTGTGGTTTCACGGCGAGACTCCCCACAGGCCGTCGCACTCCTCTCGCGCACCAACCATGGCGGAAGAGGCCGCCCCCCCCGCCGAGGGCGGAAAGAAGCCCCTCCCCCCGGGGTATGTCAACCCTTACAGCGAGAAGGCGATGCTCGGCGTCTTCTCCTCCTATGGCTACATCGACGTGGGCACGAAGGTGCGCGATTCCCCCCGGGAAAAGACCCAAATTCGGCCTCACCCACGCGTTCCAGTGCGCAATTGCTGACCCGCCGCTCCTTCCCCCCCCCCCCTTCCCCCACAGGCCGCGCCGCTGAAGTATCCGGTGAAGGATTCCGTGCGTTCGAGCTTCACGGGCCGTCAGATGGTCGTCAACCCCGGAAAGGATGGCTTGAACGGCGCCAAGGTGCGCCTCCCCCGAACCCCCCCCCGAGGGCGCGCGGCACAATTTTCGCCATCCCAGAGGACGTGGACGGTGGATCGATCGATCGAGCCCGACCGCTGACCCGCGATGCCCCCCCCCGTTTCCTTCCCCCCCTCGCCGCTCATCTCAGGGCGCGGAGGTGTACTTGGACAAGAAGTTCACCTACCTCAACGACCAGGAGCCGTACGTGGACCGGATCAAGTACGCGGAGACGCAGAAGGAGAAGAAGCTCGGGTTCGGGACGTCGGATTTCAGCAAGCGCGACGAGTTCAGCATGGATTTCCGCACCGAGCAGTACCGCGAGGCGCTCAAGTCCGAGAACCGGCACACCGCGGCCGCCACGGCGAAGGCATACCAGGAGATGCAGGCGGCGATGGAGGCGGAGCTCGCCGCGGGCGGCGGCGCGTCCACCGCCGAAGCTTCGCCCGGCGCCGGCGGGAAGAAGAAGAGACCCGTGCTCTTTTTCGATCGCGTCTTCGACGAGACGCCGGCGCCGGCGGGGGTGGTGAGCAACAGGGCGGGGGCGTTCAACGCGGAGGTCTTCGGGAGCGGCGAGAGCCTGAACCCGACGCAGATTAGCCGGGAGAGGAACTACGGTCGCACGAAAACCTCCTCGATGGACTGCGGGTACGGCATCGACACAGCTCCGCACGGAAAGCCTCAGTTCGCCAGGATGCCCGTGCTCAACGCCGCCATGTACAGGCCCTGCGCCATCCCGATCACGCAAAACACAACCGTGTACACCAAGAGGCCGCAGTGAGCGAGGGCGAGGATACGGCGCGGCGCGACGGCGTCGTCGAGTGTGAATGGAGACACCCGCGCGTAGAGCGTTTGTGAAATGAACGAACGACTCGGGACCCAAAAAAATACGAAAGTACATTTACACCGGGACGAGTTCCCGCGCCTCGTCCCGCGCGCCTCGTCCCGCGCCTCGCTCCCCCCTCGCGCGCTCTCCCCATCTGTCCCCGAGGTTATCTCTGTCCCTCCTTGAAGAATTGCCTGAGCGTCGCGACGTGGTTCAGGACGCTCTGCTTCCCGTCCCCCGTCTTGCTCGAGGTGAAGATCATCGGCGGCATCTCCTCCCAGTACTCGCTCACCTCGCGACAGAACGCCTCGACGTTTTCCTCCGGCCTCGCCCTCTTCCCCGCCTTGATCTTGCGCTTCTTGTCCACCTTCGTGAACACGATCGTGACCGGGATGTCGTTCTCGCCCAGGAACTCGAGGCACTCCAGGTCCAGAACCTGAGGCTTGATGGTGGAGTCGATGAGGAGCATCACGGCGAGGAGGTTCTCGCGCTCCAAGAGGTACTCCCGCGTGAAGAGCGCCCACTGCTTCCTCGCTCGCTCGGGGGCGTTCGCGAAGCCGTACCCGGGCAAGTCCGTGAGGTACCACGTCCCGTCCCCGGTGACCATCTCGAAGTGGTTGATCGTCTGCGTCTTCCCCGGGTTCTTCGACGTCTTCGCCACTTCCTTGCGGTTGGTGAGCATGTTGATGAGGGAGCTCTTCCCCACGTTACTCCTCCCGATGACCGCGATCTCGGGGTGCTTCGGCGGCGGGCAGTCGCTCACCTTCACGCAGCTCTGCAGGTACCGGCAGCTGCGAACCGTCGCCCCCTTGGCCTGCTGCGCCGTCCGCCGCGTCAGGCCGTCGTCCGCGTCCGTGAGGTAGAGCCCGTCGTCCTCGTCCTCGTCCCCGACCGCGTCGTCGGCGCCCTCCTCCGGATCCTCGATGAACACGAACTCGTCCTCCTCCCCCGCCGCTCCCGCGCCCGACGCGTCCATCGCCGAGGAGGACTCCCTGAAGTCATCCTCCTCCTCCTCCTCGTCCGCCGCCGCCGCCGCCGCCGCTTCCCTCTGGGCGCGGCGTCGGCGGGGGTCGTAATCGCCGGTGTCGTCGTCGTTAAACGCGGAGAGCTCCTCGGCGGCGAGTTCGCTCGCGACCGCCTCCAGCGGAACGCGCTCGTCGGCGGGCGCGCGGGTCGCTCCCGTCCCCGAGGCGCCCTCCGCGCGCTTCTTCTTCCCGCCGCGGCGCGCGGGCGGGCCCACGCCCTTGCGGCCGGGGCGCGCGGAGGCGGCGGCGCCGCGGGACGACCCGGTCCCGGGGCGGGCGGATTTGCCGCTGGAGACCGCGCGGCCGCCGCCGCCGCCGCGCGCGCCCGCGGCGACGACCGCGACCCCGCGCGCGCCGGGTCGGCGCGAGGCGTCGTCGGCGCGAGGGAAGGTCGCGATGGGGGACGAGCGCGAGGGTTCCCGCCACGCGCTCGCCGCGGCGAGCGCGGAGACGCGTCGGCTCGGGGTGACGAGCGCGGCGGCGGCGGGCGCGACGAGCGCGACGCGGAGAGACGACGCGCGGCGCGGGGAGGCGTGCGGGGCGAGGAGGCGCGAGAGCGCGGCGGAGGTGGACGACATGGATGCGACGGCCCTCCTTGCTGACATGCACGGGCGCGACCGCGGGGCGCGGAGGGAGGTGTGCGCGGAGGGGCGCGGGACCCACAAGGGGGCTGGATTGCCGATTTGCGTCGACGATCCGGCGCTCCGCCTGTGCGAGAGGATCACTCGGAACTCAATCGGACGCGATTAGACCGTCGTTCACGAGTCGCCCCCCGGAATGCGTTTTCGTCCTCACCGAGGACTTTTGAAATCCGTCGTGCTCGGGGCTGCCGACGCCCCCGCGCCACACCTCGTCCGCGCCTCTGGGAGCCCCGGGCGCCGGAGGCTCGCCGACGCGCTCGCGTCCCATCCGACCGTCTGGGTCTCGCGCCGCCGCCTCCCTTCCCCCCGCCCCGAGACCGGGATGCCGCCGAAGCGACCCGATCGCGAGGCTGAGGCTGTCGCCGCGGAGGATGCCGCCTCGGCGAAGCTGTCGCGCGCGCTCTTCGACGAGGCGGTGGACGCGCGGCTCGTGAGCCGCGTGCGCCCGAGCTCGCTCAAGGAGCTCGTCCCGTCCAAGGCGCTCAAGCGCAGCGACTGCAAGGACATCCACAAGCGCTCGTCGATCAAGAAGTCCCGCTACATGACCATCTTCCCCGGGCAGCTCGCGACGCTCAAGGAGGGGCGTCTCGGATCGCTCGCGAAGCTCGACACGCAGAACCCGGTGATGTACATCGAGTACCCCGGCCTCGGCCGACTCAAGCTCGTGGGCACCATCGTCCGCAGCCGCGCCACGCGATACTTCTCCCTGAACATCAAGTCCCGCGACCGCCTGCAGCTCGAGGACTGGTTCGACTCCGCCATCGTCTTCTCGCGATACAGCTGGGTCGGCGACGCCGAGTCCAACCCCGAGGAAACCCCCTTGCCGTTCCCGGAGCAGCTCAAGCACGTCCAGGCCGCCGCCGCGGCGACCGAGGGCGAGGGCGAGGGACCCGCCGGAGGCGAGGAGACGGACGCTTCGGGACCCGCCGCGGACGCCTCCAAGCCGCCTCCCACCCCCGAGGTGAACTTCGCCGCCTCCGTCGCCGCCGAGGAGGGCGCGAAGCCCGTCGTCTCCGCCGTCTTCGAGCTCGACGACGACGAACACCCGAAGGCGGCGGCGGCCCGAGCCCCCCCGGAAGGCTCCGACGGGACGGGAAGGTCCGAAGACGATCGATCCGCGGACGTCGTGCGGTTGGACGATTCCTCCGACGACTCGGACGCGGTCGGGGACGGCGGCGACGCGGCGGAGGCGAGGTCGAATCCCTCGTCTCGGCCGCGGCGCGCGAGCGCGAGGGCGGCGACGTACCGTTTCGACGAGGGCGGCGATTCCGATTTCGAGGAGGAGGAGGAGGAGGAGGAGCGCGTGTTCCGGGGGCGGGTCACCGCGACGGTGGCGAAGGAGGCGGCGCCGATGAAGGAGGCGGCGCCGAAGCGGCGAGCGAGCGCCGCCGCCCCGGCGTCGACGAAGGCGGGCGCGCCGGCGAAGCGGGCCCGGCCGGCGTCTCCGCCGACGGGGCGGGGTGAGGGCGCGGAGGGCGGAGGAGTCGCGGAGGGGGAGGCGAACGACGGGGCGAAGGAGTCGGCGAAGCAGAAGACCCTCCTCGGGTTTCTCAAGCCGCCGGCGGCGGTGGCGGCGCCGCCGAAGCGAAAATTTGTCGTCGACTCGGACGACTCAGACGACGAGGACGCGGACGCGCCCGGCGACGAGGACGCGTCGGATGATTCCGACGAGGAGATGGAGGAGGAGGACGACGACAGCGATTTCGAGGCGTGAGGGTTGGGGTTGACGAGACCGTGAGACGGTACGGTGATGTGAGATGGAGTGTGTGTTCGCGTTTGACTCGGACTCGGCTCGCGCGTCGGTTGTCTCGCTCGGGGCGCGGCGTCGCGTCACTCGGCTCCGAGGACGGCCTCCAGGTACTCCACCTCCTTCGCGGACCCGACGTAGAAGGGCGACCTCTGGTGCGTCTCCTCCGGCGTTTCGTCCAGCGCCCTCCCCCGCCCCGTGCTCGCCTTCCCCCCGCACTGCTCCGCGATGAACGCCATCGGCGCGCACTCGGTGAGCAGCCGCAGGCGCCCGTCCGGGTGCTGCGTCGTCGCCGGCTGGCCGCAAATTCCTCCGTAGAGCATCGTGCGGTGAAAGTCGCCCACGAGCGACCCGATGTACCTCGCGCTGTACGGCTTCCCGTTCTCGTCCGGGCCGCCCTTCTTCAGGGCGTCGACGTACCTCCTGACGCCCTCGTCCCATCCCTCGTAGTTTCCCTCGTTGAAGGAGTAGATGCGCCCGCGCTCGGGCACCGTCACCCGCTCGTGCGACATGACAAACTCCCCGACGCTCGGGTCCATGGTGAATCCGTAGACGCCGTCGCCGAGGGTCAGCATGAGGATCGTGGACGAGCTGTACATGCAGTACCCCGCGGCCTTGAGGTTGCTCCCGGGGCGGCACGCGCTCGCGACGCACTTATCCGCGACGACGCCCTCGTCGTCGGCGTCAAAGTCGGGGACGCACGATTCCTCCGCCTCGAAGACGCCGAAGATGCTCCCGCTCGTCACGGCGGCGTCGAGGTTGGAGACGCCGTCGAGGGGGTCGAAGACGACGACGTAGTCGCCCGCGAAGGATTCCTCGACGGCGATGGGGGAGGCGTCGGAGGCGTCGCCGCTGGCGATGATGCCCGTGCGGCCGCACGTGCCGAGGACGTCGCGGAAGATGGCGTTGGCCTCGGCGGGGAGGTTCGCGTCGGGGCGGTAATACTCGCGCTGCACCATCGCCGCGATCTTCTTCGACGCGACGGAGATGGAGCTCAGCAGGATCGCCATGTCGCCGTCCATGCGGCCGGCCTGCTCCTCCTTCAGGAGCCAGTTCGTCAGCGTCGAGCCCATGCCCGCGGGGGCGGGGGCCCCGGGGGACGACGCTCCCGCGGAGGCGCGCGCGGCGCGCGGTTTCGACGCGCCGCGGGAGACGCTCGGAGGCGCTCGAGACGCGCGGCGCGGCGCGGGGGAAGCGACGACGCGACCCGGCGCGGGGGCGCGGACGGCGAACGAGGACGAGGCGGCGGCGGCCATCGAAAAGTCGAGTACGGCGGGGGTTCGCGACGCGCGCGCGCGGGATCTGACGGGCGGCGACGGCGCGGCGCGAGGGAGGCGATCGGGACCCCGCGAGCGCGCGCGTCGTCGCGGATAGATATAGTCCGGATAAGTTATTACTGCCAGGTCACGCGCGCGCGGCGACCCCCGAGGCGATCTCCGCCCCCGCCCTCGCGCCCGCCACTCTCCCTCGCGACGACCGAACCACCGTCCCGGCGCGCGCTCGAAGATGTCCTGCTCCGCCGCGCTCGCCTCCCGCGCGCCCGCCCGCGCGCCCGCGGTCCCCTCCCGCGCCGCTCGCGGCGTCCGGCGATCGCGCTGCGCCGCTCGCGCCTCCTCCGCGCCCTCGGCCGCGCCCGGATCGAGCCGCGTCGGGAAGGACACGCTCTCGATGTGGCTGTTCAAGCAGGAGCAGAAGGGCCAGGTGGACGCGGACCTCGCGGTGATCATCAACAACATCGCGGTGGCGTGCAAGAACATCTCGAACCTCGTCGCGACCGCGCCCGTGCGCGGCCTCGTCGGGCTGGCGGAGAGCAAGAACAAGTCCGGCGACGAGCAGAAGAAGCTGGACGTCATCTCCAACGACATCTTCGTCGCGGCGATGGCGGACACCGCGCGGTCCGCGGTCATCGTCACCGAGGAGGAGGACGTCCCCGTCGGTGTCGACGCCCTCTCCGGCGACTACATCGTCTGCTTCGACCCCATCGACGGCTCGTCCAACATCGACGCCGCCGTCCCCACCGGATCCATCTGGGGCGTCTACTCCCCCGGCGAGTGCGTCGTGGACCCCGACGACGACGCCGAGGCGGCGCTGGAGAAGTGCGTCCTCAACACGCGCAAGTCCGGCGAGGAGCTCGTGTGCGCGGGGTACGTCATGTACTCCTCCGCCACGGTCATGATGCTCACCGTCGGCGACGGCGTGTACGGCTTCACCCTCGACTGGAGCACGGGCGAGTTCGTGCTCTCCCACGAGGACGTCAAGATCCCGGAGACGACGGAGCGCGCGGGGCGATTTTACTCGGGGAACCAGGGCAACGTCGACAAGTGGGCGCCGGAGATGCGCGCGTACGTGGAGCACCTGCAGGGCGGCGGGGGGGACGGCGGCGGGCCGTTCACGTACCGGTACATCGGCGCCCTGGTCGGCGATTTCCACCGCACGTTACTCTACGGTGGAATTTGGCTGTACCCCCCGGATGCCTCCGCGCCGGAGGGCAAGGCGAGGCTCCTGTACGAGGTGGCGCCGATGGGGTACATGGCGGAACAGGCGGGGGGCGCCGCGACCTGGGGCCCGCTGGCGAACGAGCGCGTCGTGGAGGTCGTCCCGCAGCACATCCACCAGAGGTCGCCCATGTTCGTCGGGTCCAAGAGCATGGTAGAGGGGCTCGCGGAATTCCTCGCAAAGGAACACGCCAAGTGAGGAGAAGAGAGAAGTGTGTGATGAGAGAGAACGCGAGACAGTCTCGAGTCCGACGCGCGCAACTCGCCCGGGCGTTTTTTTCTTCCGCCGAAACGAAAACCTGCGTGTCGGAACTTCCTCTTCGAACCCCCCTGTTTTTTTTGTTGCACGGAACGCGGAGGCGCGTTCGCGGCGGCACACCCACCCGCGTCGCACGCGTCGCGCACACGAGCTCGCCCGCGAACGGCCTCACTTCTCGCGCGCGCCTGATATCGTCTCGACATGCCGCCGGCGACGTCTTCGATCATGCGGAAGCGCGCGGCGGTGCCCGCGGCGAAGACGAAAAAGCTCGGCGTGATGCGCCTCTCGGAGCTGGAGACGCTCTCGGAGAAGTCGGCATCGGGTGCGCCTCCAGGGCCCGGACGTCCCTCCCCGAACCCCCTTCTCGCGGTGGAGACGCGCGGGCGGCGCGCCGAACGCATCGCTGACCCACCCCTCGCCCCTCCCTTCGTCGCAGGCCCTTCGTTCGCGCCCGCGAGGCCTGACCCGTCCACGCCCTCGCCCGTGGTGCGTGTCCCTCCGACACCCCGACCAACGGTTAAAACGCCACGCGCGACATCTTCCTTCCCCCTCCCGCGCGAACCGCCCGATACCGCGCGCGAACGCGAGACTGACGACGCGCGACGCGCACGCGTCCCCCGCAGGCACCGGCCAGATCGTCCGCCCCGGCGCCCTCGCCCCCGACGCCCGAGCAGCGCCCAGGTACGCGCGCACGGACGCGCCTCGCCCCGGTCGCGGCGGGCCCCCGAAACACCCACCCCTCGCGCGGCGGTGGATTTTCCCGCGAAGAAACGAACGCGCGCGCGGCGGGAGCCCCACGTCCCCCCCCCCCTGCGACCGGGGGCACTGACCCGCCTCGACGTTCGCCCTCCTTCGACGCAGTATCCCTCCCCATGCGTGACGCGAAGCATCTGTCCCCTCCGAAAGCGATGGACATGGGGGTGCGTCCCCGCCCCCCCGCCCCCCCCCCCCGCGTCCCGTCGCTCCCCCCCATCTCGACGAAAGCGATTCCCCTCTCGTTCGCCAGCC
>MDSW01077326.1_pt1 | contig 17896 bp, 8 predicted proteins | sample 811171 | NCBI WGS metagenome assembly MDSW01 (sample SAMN05326641, study PRJNA326480) | marine metagenome | isolation source: seawater | place: Atlantic Ocean: North West | collected 2012
GCTCGTCAGGAGCTCCGTCGCGACGCTGACCCTTCGCTTCTCCCCGCCGCTGAGCCCTCGGGTGAACGCGTCCCCGATGTGCGCGTGCGCGAGCTTCGTCAGCCCGAGCTCGCGCATCCACCCGACGACGACGCGATACGTCTCGTCCTTCCCGACGTCCCCCGGCAGCCGCAGCATCGCGTTGAAGAGCAGGTGCTCCCACACCGTGCTCGTCCCGGGGAGGACGTCCGTCTGCTGGACGTACCCGGAGACGCGTCGCATCTCCTCGGGAGCGACGACGCGGCCGTCGACGCGCACGACGCCCCGCGAGATGGTGTGATGGTGGCGCGAGCCGCGGCCGGCGAGAAAGTCGAGAAGCGTGGATTTTCCCGCGCCGGAGGGGCCGAGGATCGCGAAGACGCCGCCGCCGCCGCCGCCGCCGCCGCCGTCGTCGTCCCGGACGCGACGCCGCGGCGAGCGCGACGGCGATGACGGGTGGGAGCCTCCGCGCGCGTCCGTCGCCATCGCGTCGACGTACTCCTCGTCCGCGCGCCCGGCGAACCCGGAGACGTTGCGAAGGATCTTCTTCGTCGCGCCGCCGCCGCCGCCGCCGCCGCCGCCGCCGCCGCGCCGAACGCCGACGCGCACGTTCTCCCAGCTCACGACCCTCGGGGCGATCGTCCACTCCGCGTCGTCGGCGTCGTCGGCCGCGACCGCGACTTCGCCCGCCGCCGCCGCCATCTCCGACGTCCGCGCGCGACGACCATCGCGACGGCTCTCCGACACCCTCGACGGCGTGCGCACGTGCGTCGGTCGCCGCGTCCCCGGCGCTCTCGGCGCGGTCGCCTCTCGCATCGCCTCCTCCGCGGGGACGCGCGAATACGTCGACCTCGACTCCGCGCGCACGTACGCCGCCGCCGCGAGCACGAGCGACGCGGCGACGCACGTCATTCCAATCCTCGTCAGGAGATCCCCGGTCCAATACTCCGGCGGCGTCACGTCGCCGATCGGGCACAGATCGCCGTCGCCGCCGCCGTCGTCGTCGTCGTCGTACACGCAGTTGCCGACGCGACACGTCACCGCGAACGCGGGGATCACCCCCGGCTGCGTCCAGTAGCACGAGTGCGACGGCGCGCCGTCCACCGTCGTATTCGCCGCCGACGTGCCGTTGAGCCGGCACCAGAACGTGATGCCCTTATCCTGCGGCGTCACGAGCGGATTACACGGGTGCTGCCAGTACCGCGTCGCGTAGTCGGCGTCGGGGACGTCGCCGCACCCGAGAATATTCCTCCCCGGACACGGCGCCACGTCCGGCGGCGGGCATCTCGTCGCGCCGGCGGGGCAGTCGTACACCACGCACGTCTCCATGGACGGCACCGGATCCAGGCACTGCGTCACCTTCCAAGTGCATCGCGTGAAGTTCGCGTCCCACACCGCCGCGGAGGCGTAGTCGTACTTCCGCGGGTCGCCGCTGTAATTCAAGTTCGGGACGCCGCCGTACTCGCGCATGTGTATGGTCAACGGTAACGCCTTCACGTCTTCCGTTGTCGTTTTCGTTCCCGAATTCGCATCGCCGCCGTCGTTCGACGCCGCGCGGACGTGCACGAGGAACGACGTGTCCTTCTGGAGGCGGCAATACGGATCCGTCGCGGCGTCGCCACCGCACGCGCACGAAAACATCTTTCCTCGCTCCCACGCGTCGTCCCCGCCCCCGCCCCCGCCGTTCGGGAGGAGGAGCTCCTCTCGCGTGGGGACGACGCACGCGCTCGTGCACCCTTTCGCGGCGACGCCGCGACTGTTCCGTGGGCACGAGGCGACGGACGTGCACGCGCCGCAGTCGACGCCGCTCCATCCGCGGGGGCACGCGCCGACGTCGTCGTCGTCGTCGTCGTCGTCGTCGCGCGGGGAGGCGTCGTCGTCCGCGGCGACGCAGTGCGCGCAGTTGGCCGGGTGCGGGCTCCGCGACGTCCACAGCGACGCGTTGTTCTTACACGGGGGATCGTGCGCGTCGTACGCGTTCGAGCACTCTGCGCGCGGGCCGGGCGAGGGGGGGTAGGGAGGTCGCGAGGGTCGGGTCAGCGGGACGGCGACGTCGCGACGATTGATTCATCGCATCGCATCGTTCATTCCTCGAAGGATGCGGATGGGCGGGGCGGTCGTCGCGCGCACCTTCGTACGTCGCGACCTTCGCGGAGGCGCCCAGCGACGCCGCCAGCAGCGCGAGCGCGCACAGGACGACGCCCGCGCGCGGCATGACGAGCGCCGCCGGTGGGCGCGTCGCCGAACCCGCCGCGCGTCGGAGACTGCAGATCCGACTGGACGTGCCCGGAGCGCTGTCATTTCGTTCGACAGGACTGATGATGAGCAGAAAAGTAACAGCGGCGGAGTGCGTAGACTACCGAAGGGGGGCGCGAGACGCGTGTGATGATACTGTAGATAAGGTGGTTATGATGTGTGCGTCGTGACGTATGTACACTCGATAACGCGCTCCTACCGTCGCGCTACCGCTCGTCACACCTGAAGCACCCCCTCCTCCACGAGCATCCGCTGCCGCCGCCGCTCGAGCGCCAGCCGCTTATCCGCGGCGTATTCCCGCCGCGCCCGCTCCAACGCGCCCTCGGACATGTACTCGGGCGGCACCGAGTGCGTCTCCGGCGCGCGCGAGAGCTCGTCCGTCATCGCGACGTGACGTTTCGCGCGGCGAAGCGACGGCGTCGCGTATTCCGGCGGCGGCGGCACGTGTCCACCGCTCATCATCGCCCTCGCGGTGGGCCGCGCAGCGCTTTGCGGGGGAAGACTGGCTCTGAGACGCTCGCGAGAGATTTGCGGCGACGGCGGCCGGCGCGCCTCCTGCTGCGGCGGCGGCGGGCGTCTCGCGGCCGCGGCCGCCTGCGCCGCTGCCTCCGTCGCCGCCCTCTGCGCCGCCGCCGTCGCCTGCTGCAGCTGACGATTATGCTCCATGCTCACGCGCAGTCCGCCCTTCAACTCCTCGAGCATCTGGGGGTGGAGTTGAAAGGCGTCAGAAGCGGAGTTGAAAGGCAACGCGGTCGGATATTGAAACCGTGGGGTGGACGGAGAGAGACGCCGGGAAGAGAAAGTCCTTAAGGAATGGCGTTCACCACGCGAACGGGGTCGTATGGGAACCAGTGTGCGGGACGCGCCTGCTTCGCCTCTGCGGCGGCGGCGAGCGTCTCCGACGCCGCGCGACTCACCGGCGCCGCCATGGGGTCCTCCCGCGTCCTCGACCGCGACCGCGGCCGTCCTCGGTGCGCCTGCGGCGTCGGCTGCCTCGAAGCCATCTGCTGCGCCATCTGCTGCTGCACCGCGCCCGCGCGTTGCGACTCGGCGAGGTACTGCCGCACCATCTCCGCGTCGTCGACGGCGAGCATCAGGTCGCCCTCCGTCTGCGCCTTGACTTGCTGCGCGTGCGCGAGTTCTTGGCGTAAGAGCTGCATCTCAGCCTCGAGCGCCTCGCGCTCGCGGCGTTCCGCGGCCGCGCTGACGTTCGCCTGGTCCGCGGCGCGCATCGCCGCCGCCGCCGCCGCGCGCGCGTCCTCCATCGCCTGCATCACGCCGTGATGCGCGTGCGACTCCGCCGCCGCCTGCCCCGGGACTTTACCGGTGAACATCATCATCATCATCCGGTCCGCGCGCTCGGCGCGTTCGCTTCGCTCCGCGCGCTCCGCGCGCTCGGCGCGTTCCGCTCTCTCCGCGGCCGTGTCCGCGGGCGGCGGCGGCGGGTGGTACTGCGGCGGCGGCGGCGGCGGCGGCGCGGGCGCGACTTCGTGGCCGTAATACTGCTGGTACGCGCGCGGGTCCGCGTTCGCGAGGCGCGCGCGGAGGTCGTTCAACTCGTTGAAGACGTTGTTGCCGTGGTAGTTATCGCCGCGTCCGTTGTTGCCGTGGCCGCCGCGGCTGCCGCCGCGAATCTCGTGGTCGTTCGGGCCGAGCGACTGTCCGATGCCCGCGTTGGCGCTGACGCCGAGGGAGTACCTCGCCAGGTCTTCCAACGCGGCGATGCGCGAGTTGACCTCCGCGAGCGGTATCTGCGTCGCCGCCGCCGCCGCCGCGGACTTGTACGCCGGCGGCGGCGGGACGTTCTCGACGTTCTCCGGCTCCGGGTCCGCCGGCGGCGGCGTCGGCTCGCGCACGGACGGCGCCGGCGTCGGCGTCCTGGCGCGGTCGCCCGCTTTAATCTTCGCGAGTCCGGCTTTCATCTTCGCTAATCCGGACAGCTTCGCCGCGGACGGCGCGATCGGCTGGTCCCCCGCGACCGCGGCGATGGCGTCCACTTTCGCTTTCGCTTTCAGCCACTGCGTGCCCGGGTACTTCGGCACGTCCCCAGCCTCGGACGGCGGTATCGACCCCGCGGGCGTGGGCGGTTTCGACGTCTTCTTTTTCATTCCCATGGTCGCGTTGACCATCGTCTTCACCTCCTTCGCCTTCGCCCACTTCGACCCGGGGAGGAGCGCCTTCGGCGGCTCCGCGGGCGCCGCGGGCGCGGCGTCGCCGCCGCCGCCCGCGGCCGCTGCCTCCTCGGCCGCGAGCGCCTTCGCGCCGAGCTTCAGTCGAGTTGACATCTTCGTCAGCGACTTCGCTTTCGCCCATTTCGACGCCGCTTTCGGTTCGATCGCCTCGGTCGGCGCGTCGCCGCCTTCCGCGGGATCGTCCGTCGGGACTTCCGCGGGGGCTTCGTCCGCCATGTTGAGGGCGTGCGCGAGCCGGGTTGGGGAGCGCGACGGCCCGAGACGGCTTTGAGCCGTTAACGATAGAAATCGTGGTTTTGTGTCGCGAGTTCCGGGAAGTGCCAAAAATGGGGGGCCTAATTTCATCGGTAAATCACTTTTTTGATCGGCATCTCTGAAGCCGGAGAACATTTTTTAAACCGCGTTTTGAAAGTTGTTTTCGCCGCTCTCGCCGATCAAGTCACGTAGGGCGAGCCCGGCCCGGTTGCGTGGCGGCAGGCGCAGGCGGTCAGGTGCGATCTCAGAGCCTCTGAAAGGATAGCGACGCGACGCAGCGACGTCGACACTCCGAGATGCACGCCCTCACGCACGGCCTCGGCGCCGCCGCGCTCCCCCTCTCGCGGGGCGCGCCCGCGCCGCGATGCCGCGCCGCCGCCACCGCGCGCCGCGTCGTCGCCCGGCCGCGCGCGAGCGCGACGGCGACGTCGAGCGACAGCGCGACCGGAGGGACGACGATCTCCGCGGAAGAGCTCGACCGCGACGCGACCGCGGGGAACCCGCTCATCGGCATCACGCCCGATCGCGTGCCGATGGTCAAAGCCGCCGCGGACGGGTCGTCGCCCACCGCGGGGTCGTTCAACTGGACGAAGCAGTGGTACCCGGTCGCGGTGATCGACCTGATCGACGCGACGAAGCCGCACCCGACGCAACTCCTCGGCGTCGATCTCGTCGTGTGGAGAGACGGCGACGGGCGATGGAGCGCGTTCGAGGACAAGTGCCCGCACCGCCTCGCGCCGCTGTCCGAAGGCCGCGTCGAGGACGACGGCACGCTTCTGTGCGCGTACCACGCGTGGAGGTTCGACGCGGACGGGAAGTGCGCGGACATGCCGCAGGCGAGCTCGCGCGAGGAAGAGGAGCGGGTCAAGTCGAACCCGCGGTCGTGCGCGTTTGCGCGCCCGACGATGGAGGCGCAAGGACTCGTCTGGGCGTGGGGCGAGGGCGGGAAAGAGGCCGAGATCGAGGCGCGGATGACGCCGCCGTTGCTCGTTCCGGAGATCGAGGGCGTCGGGAAGAACGGCGAGGCCCCGGGCGGGGCGTATCGGAACCACTGGCAGGTGAGAGACATGCCGTACGGCTGGGCGGCGTTTTTTGAAAACGCCATCGACCCCGCGCACGCGGTCGTGTCGCACCACACGCTCGTCGGGTCGCGGTACGACGATCCCGCCGGGTTCAAGTGCGTCGTCGAGCGGCCGATGACCGCGGAGGCTGGGTTCAGATGCGCGCTCGACCCCGCGGTGCCTCCTTTCAACACGATCGGGAAGTACGACGCGGAGACGTCCTACGATTTTCAGCCGCCGTGCCTCTTGAAGATCGACTGGCGGCACGAGCAGGCGCGGTTCCTGACGTCGCACTACTGCGTCCCGACGCGACCGGGGTGGTGTCGGCACTTTGTCGCGACCGTGTGCCAGCGAGGCGAGGGCGAGAGCGTGCGGCAGCACCGGTGGTTCAAGCTGAATCTGTTCACCTTGACGTCGCCGGCGTGGATGACGCACGTGCTGGGTCCGACGTTTTTGCATCAGGACATGGTGTTGCTCCACCAGCAGGAGAAGATCATCGCGAACGGGGACGGGCAGGCGCTCGCGGAGAAGTGGAAAGACCAGGTGTTCATTCCGACGGGCGCGGATAAGATGACCGTGATGTTTTATCAGTGGTTCGGCAAGCACGGGCCGGTGCCGTGGGAGGGGCAAAACGCGGAGATGCCGCCGATCGAGCGCGACCACTCGAAGCTGTTCGACACGTGGGAGATGCACACGAAGTACTGCACGCACTGTCAGGGCGCGCTGCGGAACACGGAGATCTTGAAGAACGTCGCGCTCGTCGCGGGAGGCGCGAAGGCGGTGTGGTTCGCGTGTCTGTGCGCGTTCGCCGCGTCCGCCGCCGGCGCCGCCGGCGGCGACGCCTCCGTCGTCGACGTCTTCGGTAACTTGCCGTCGTCCGCGGGCGGGGAGCTCTTCTCCGCGCTCTCTCTGTTCGGCACCGCGTACGGCCTCCACGGGTTCGCGGGCATGTTCAGGTCGTACCCGTTCTCGCACGCGGAGGAGGACATCGTCATGGAGGGCACCGCGAAGATTGGCCTGGCCAACGACGGCCCCTCGCCGTACATCGACTTCGTGGACGACTCGCTGTTCGGCGGCGCGGATAAGCGAGGGAAGCCGCACGCGGGCGGGTGCGAGTGCTCGGGGTGCTCGCCGCACTTCCAAGGCATTCGCAGCGGGGTCTTGGCCGCGCGGAAGGAGAAGCAGGCGAAGAAGGAGGCGGAGGCGGGCGCGCCGGCGCGGTGACGTTATATTTTTGATTTCAAAAGATTACTACAGCGGCGTTTTTTGGGTCGTGGTTTACTGAACCCCTCTTTCTTCACTCTTCGTCCGTGCTGTCCATCGACGGCGGCTGCGCCGGCGGCTTGTCGAACTTATCGCCGATCGCGGAGAGGTACGGCGACGCTTGCCAGCACGCGTACCCGGTCCCCGCGAGCGCGAGGAAGAATCCGAATCCGCCGACGGCGACGACCATGATGAGACCGAGAAACACCCCGGTCGCGCCCATGATGCCGTAGCCGACCACGGGCGCGTCCTCGCCCGCTTCCTCCGCGAGGTTGATCACGGGCGCGAGCCACCCGGGCGCGGCGATGGACGCGTCGGGGGGCTTCATGAGGTCCTTGACGAAGTCCGGGAGGCCGCCCTCTTCCGCGCGGACGACCAGCCGCGCGCCGCGGCGAGAGCTCGCGCGGTCGAGCGCGATCGCAGCCTTGGACGCGCTCGGGAGCTGGACGCCTGCGAGGTCGTCGACGAGGCGAAGACGGAGGGCGCGGGGGAGGCGGCGGTGAGACGGAGGACGGCGTCGGTCGACGCGGAGCGAACGCGATCGTGGCGGGAAATAATCAAGTCATCCGGATGGTGTATTTATCCTCGCGACGAGCGAACCGAGCTCGGCGAGAGACGCACCGCCGAGCGCCTTGCGCGAGGAGACGCGCGCGCGAGGCGCGGACAGCGCCGCGTACGTCGCGGCGGAGCTGACGATGACGGACATGCTCGCGTGCGTGGTGTGTTTGTGTCGGCGCGCGCGCGGCGTTCGGCGGATTAAACGTCTCGCTGAGCTGGCTGATGGCCAGCTCATTCGCGACGCCCAATGAATTGCGAACAAAGCGAATCTGTATGCGTTATTAGTCAGAGCTGGACGGGCGTCGTACGTAGTACGCGTATGTACCAGAAAGGGAAAAGCTTGGCGTTTTTTTATACGTGTATTCAAACCGACCGGCGCGGCGTCCGCGTCTCCGCCGCCGCTCGTCCCTTCATCCCTTCGCGCCGACGATTGACGGCGTCAACCCCGCGTCGATCGCCGCCGCCCTCTTCCACGTATTCTCCCACAACCCCTCCGGCGCCCCCGGCGCGAGCGCGCCGCTCGCGGACATCACCAGAAGCATGTTCTTCACCGCCTCCGGAACCGCCTCCTGCAGCTCCTCGCTCTTCGCGTGCTTCAGAAGCTTCTCCATGGCGTCCAAGATCGCGTGCCACGTCGTCGCGAACTGCGTCGGCGTCGCCGCGGACAGCATCCCTCCGAGGTACTGCAGAAACGTCTTCGCGACGACGCCCACGCCGATGCGCGCGGTGCGCTCCGCCGCGACGCGCGCCTCCGCCGCGGCGGGCGTCCGCCCCGCGCCCGCCGCGCGGCACCGCTCCCCGAGCGCGGCCGCCATCGGAAGCAGCGCGCCGTCGATGAGCATCATCCAGTGCGTCGGCGGCGCGTGTAACCCCTCCGCGGCGAGTAACACCCTCTGCAGCGTCAAAAGCGCGTCGTCGCGCACGCCCGCGCGCGATTCGCTCTCGCCGACGCGTCGAAGCTCGCCGACGACGTCGTTCCACGGCCCGAGCAACGCGTGCGCGCGCAGCGACGTCACCGCCTGCTCCGGCGGCGGCGGCGACGCGCCCTGCGGGGACGTCAGCGACGCGAACGCGAGCGCGGTCTCGACGGCGTCGTCGCCCTGGCACCACGCGCACATGGACGCGCACGCGGAGGAGAGCAAGGAGATGGCCGCGATCGATCGCGCGTCGCCGCCTTGCGTCGCGTCGACGAACGCGGCGGCGGCTTCGACGAACGACTTGACGTTCCACGGGCGGACGCGGCTCTCGACGATCGCGCCCTCGGCGGTCGCCGCCGCCGGGGTCGCCGCGGAGGCGCCCTCGGCGGCTCCATCCTCCGAGGCGACCGCCGCGCCCATGATCCGAGACAGCGCGCTGAACCCGTGCGCGGCGGCGTCGGGGTGCCGCGCCGACGCCATCAGGAGTTTACAAATCGTGTCCCACCCTTTCTGCGTCCTCACCTTATCCGCCGCGACGGAGACGAGGACGCAGAGCTCGCGCGCGATGCGTTCGATGAACGCGTCCGCGACCGCGGGCTCGAGCGCGAACATCAACCGCAGCGAGTCCAGGAGCTCGTCCGAGAGATTTAAATCGTCCGAGACGGGGAGGAGCCGGCGGCAGACGCGCACGAGCTCGAAAATCGCGCGCTCGACGAGCGGCGACGGCGCCTTCGCGCTCTGCACGACGATCCGCAGGTACCCGTACACGTGCGGCAGGAGCGCCTTCGCGCGGTCTTTGTTGCGCAGCGTCACGCCGACGAGGACGTCGAGGCAGAAGAGCGCGACGTCCTCGTCCTCGGGGCCGGCGACGACGAGCCCGGCGCCGGCGCCGCCGCCGGCGGGCGACGCCGCCGCGCCGCTCGGCGTTCCCGGGTTGCTCTCCGTCGCGTTGCCGCGCGATGGGCCGCCCGCCGACGTCAGCGCGCGGACGAGGTGAAGCAACGCCTCTGGTTCCAAAAACTTCGAGTTGTCCGCGAAGACTTCGTCGACGCGGCACGCGTCGACGCATCGAATCGCGCGCTCCTCCGCGGCTTTTTCCGCCTCCGTGAGCGGCGCCTCTGCGGCGGCGCCGCCGTAGTAGTCCGCGTCCAGGCTCAAGAACCGGAAGAAACTGCTCGAGGCGGACGACTTCTTCGCGAGCTTCGCGTCCGGTTTCGACGTCGACGCTTTGCCGCCGTCGAACGCGCGCATCGTCCCGCCGTCTCGCTCGTCCACGCCGAGACCGGTTCGGACTTTTTCCGAGAGCAAACCGAGCTTTTGCAGGCGCACGACGAGGTCGAGCAAGTGACGCCACCCCCCGCGGAGGGAGTCGCCGTACCGGTTCGCGACCGTGAACGCGGTCACCGCCGCGGTTCGCGCTTTATCGTCCTCGCCGAATCGCACGGACGCTCTCTTCGACGTCGCGGAGGAGGAGGACGACGACGACGACCCGCCGCCGCCGCCGCCGCCGCCGTCGCCGCGAAGATACGGCGGCGCCGCGAACTTACACAGCGTCGACACGAGGTGGTCCATCACGTCGCACAGCTTGTGGTGCCCCGCGACGCGCGCGATCCCTAAGAACCCGTCCAGGGCTTCCTTCAAGACGCTCTCGTCCACCGCGTGGTCGAACACGATCGACGTCGCGGCGACGGTGGGGGACCACACGATGGCGAAGAGGTCCGCGTCGTAGAGCACCGCCTCGTCCGCCTCGGGGATTTGCAGCATCCTCCCTTTGCCGTCTCCGCACGCGCGCATCATGTCCACCCACCGCGACGGCGTCAACGTCGGCGCGGACTCGTCTGTGAGTTTGATCTCGTCCTCGACGATCCCGTCGAATATGGACTCGAGCGTCTCTCTCGGCCAGTCCTCGCCGCCGTTGGTGCCGCGGTTGTTGCGGACGAACTGCTCCAGCGTCATCTTCCGCTTCACCTGCGGGTTGTGCTGATCCGTGTTTAACATGATGATCGAATACGACAGGACGTACGCGCTGTCCGCGTCCGCGACCGCGTCCGGGTTCGCGCCGTAGTAGCGCGCGGCGAACACCTCGAGTATCCTCGAGATTTTCTGCGCCTCGCCGGGGAGCTTGAATCCGTCCAGAAACGACCGCAACGCCTTGTCCAGGGTCACGCCTTTGAAGTTGAATATGTCCGCGTACTGTTTCAACACCGACACGTTGAAGTCCTTGTGATCGCCGAGGTACTCGCCGACGACCTCTTTGTCCAGCCCCGGGGTGTACCTCAGGAACCGCGCGACCGCGGTCGGCTCGAGCGGGTCCGGAAGAAGCTTGATCTCCTGCGTGTACGCGAGACCCTTCTTCATCGACCGATTGAAGTGCTCCGCGCACGTCAACAGCCGTCGCTTCAGATGCCGCGCGCGTCGCAACGCCGTCGCGCGTTTCAACCCCGCGTCCGCGACGGGCCTCGCCTTCCCCGAGCCCATCTCGCTCCAGATGTCCGCGTACGTCGCGTTGGGACCCCCCGCGAGATCCGACGACGGCGTCGACGCGCACTCGCGCACCGGCGGCGCGGTGACGCTGCGTTCCGCGATGCCGCCGACGACGGCGAGGAGCCCCTCCAGCGCGAGCAGATGCGTCGGGTTCAGGACCCCGCCCTGCGGCGGGAACGCGTTGCGAGACAAGATGGTCGTGAGCTCCTCGAACACGTTCGCGCGCTCCATGTCGCAGTCGAAGTTTAGGTAGACGTCGGGCACGAAATTCGGTTGCCGGCACAGGTCCACGAGGCACTCGAGCGCGATCCTCTGCGACTCCATCGGGACGCCGCCCGCGCCCTCGCCCAGCGGGAGCAACACCATGCGCAGAAACGCCTCGAGCTGAAGCTTGAGGTGCGAGTGCATCACGAGGTACAGCTGGAGGATCACCGCGGCGACGGCGGCGAGCGTCGACGGATGCCCCGCGGGCGCGACGGAGAGCACCGCGCGGCACAGGTCGTCCTGCACGAGCTCCAACAGCGGCGCGTGCCTCGCGAAGTGATCCCCCGACGACTCGAGCGACGCGAGGACGAGCTGCAGCCCGAACGCGCACGCGCCCTCGGCGTTCTCGTCCGCGTCGCGCTCGAGCGAGACGAACGAGACGCTGAAGCGGAAGATCTCCAAGACGCACATCAGACCGAACGGCTCCCCGGCGGGCCCTCCGTCGAGCTCCGCGTCGTGCCCGCCGAGGTCGGCGCGCTCGCGCTCGGTATCCGCCGCGTGCCCTCCGGCGTGTGTGGGCGACCGCGGCGCGGCGTCCGTCGCCGCGCCGGGGCCTTGCTCCGTCGGCGGCGCGGGCGCGGGAGGTTGCCCCTCCGCGAGCGCCGCCGCCGCCGCCGGCTGTTTCGACGGCGACGGCGGAGGTTTCCCTTCGATGTGATGCGCTCGCCCCGGCGTCGTCCCCGCGCCGTCCTCGCTCGCGTCGCTCGCGCGCAGGCCGTCCATCTCCGGCAGCCCTTTAAACACGGCGTGCACGATCTCGCGAAGGATGTGCCTGGACAAGTTCCGCATCAGCGCGGACTCCTTCCCGGACTGGTGCCCTATGCGGTAGCACGCCTGCACGACGTTGCAGACGTCGTCGTCGCTCAGAAGCCGCCCGGCCGGGCACGTCACGCACTCGAGGAGGACGTGGAGGATCTTGGATAACACCACGTCGTCGTGGTCCGCGTCCGTGGCTTCGAAGCGGCAGAGCGTCACCGCGTCCGCGACCGCGTGCATCGCGTCCGCGGCGTGCGCGTTGGCGACGTCGATGAGACCGTGCTTCAGGACTTTTAAGACCGCGCCGAGCGCGACGCCGGTGATCGGCCCGGACGTCTCCACGCTTCGAATCGTCCTGAGGAACGGCGCGAGGTACTCGATCGGCGGGATGACGTTCCAGTCCTTCCACGTGAACAGCTTGCGCCGCATGGCTTTGAACTCCTCGAGCAGAGGGTCGTCCGGCGCGTCCGCGTCGTCGTATCCGTACCCGGTCGCGATCGAAAACTTCGCGTTCTGACGCATCACGGCCATCACGGCCGCGGACTCGGAGGAGACGATCCCGGCGAAGCCTCGCGCGCGCATCGCGGTCGGGGACGACGCGGAGATCGCGCTCGCGCCGCCGGGCGCGACGCCCATGCCGAGCGGAGGGAGATCGACCGCCGCGCGCGTCGGTTCGATCGAACGCCTCGGCTCGAGTTTCGCGTCGCCTCGAGATCTGCTATCTGCCAGCGGCCGTCTCCGCTCGCGCGATCTCGCGCCGCGCGACGTCTCGGGCGTCCGCGAGGAACGCGCGTCGGGCTCGCCTGGCGACGCCGCGTGTGCGCGATGCCAGCTCCGGGCGGTGCGCCGATCGCGCGGCGGTGCCGGCGGTATGGCCACCGAGCGCGCGCGGGACCCGTTCAACTCCGCGGCCGTTCGAACGACGAGCGCGCTCAGAGTCGCGAGAAGAGCTGGAGAAGAGCTCCGCCGCGCCGACCGCGGCTCGCGCGGCGCCTACTGTCGACGGATTCCTGCCGCCCCCGTCGTCACACCTTCGAGCGCCCCCGTCGACGTGCGCGATGGGCATCCTCGTCGCGGACTACGGCAGCGACAGCGAAGGCGCGAGCGACGGCGACGGCGACGACGCCGCCGGAGGCGAGATCGTCCTCGAGCCCGCGGAGGCGACGACCGCGCCGGCGCGGGGAGGAGACGGAGAGGCCGGCGGGGAAAGGGAACGCGACGACGCGCCCGCGGGGACGTCGACGAAGCGCGCGCTCGAGCCGGAGACGCCGCCGGAGGCGTCCAAGTACGTCGCCTACGGCGGCGGGTGGTACGACAGAGCCGGGAACTACTGCTGGATCTCCCCGGACGGGACGCTGCATCTGCTGAGGCCGGGGGCGACGTGCGTGCGCTCTCGTCGCCCGCGAGCGAACGCGTTCATTATTCGTTCGTTCGCTCGTCCTTCCCTCTCGCGTTCCCTCGTTCCCGTCGACTGAACGCGTCCATCTCGTCGCCTCGCGTCCTTCCCTCGCAGCGAGCCGGAGATCAGCGCCGGCGACGACAAAGGCGGCGGCGACGCCCCCGCGAACGACGCCAAACGCGTCAAGGCGGCGGACATCGCGTCGGAGTCGATGGAGTTCCCGCAGCACAAGATCTCGATCCTCCGCGGCGACGGCGTCAAAGCCATCGCGACGAAAACGGGCGCGCGGCTGCGAATCACCGAGGGGAAGATGAAGACGGGGAGCGTCCGCAAGGGGATCATGTCGACGCTGACGATCACGGGGACGCGCGACGCGGTGAAGTTGGCCAAGGCGGACGCGATCGCGATGCTGGATGCGAACGGCGCGCGCTCGACGAAGGACGCGTCGACTGGGAAGTACGAATTCAAGGGACGGCAAGTTTACAACGACACGTACGTCAACGGAGAGAAGCCGCGCGTCGCGCCGGAGTTTGACTGGCGGCACAGCGGCATGGGGTGGGATAACGGCGGTTTGACGGGCACGGACGGCGCGTGCGGCGCGCACTGCACGTGGAAAAAGTCGTAGGTACTGTTGCTGGAGAAAAGGAAGGGTGCGTCCGCGTCCGTTCGCGCGTATTGTAAAACTCGATCGATTCGAACACAACAGAGCTACGGAGACTTCTCCGCGCCGCCGTCGGCGCCCTCCTCCGATTCCGACGCGTCCTCGTCCTCGACCTCGCCCTCCTCGCCCACGAACCTGACGTTGTCGAACCCCTGCGCGTACAACTTATCCTTCGCCCTGAGCCGCGCCTCCACGTCCTCGCCCAAGTCCTTCCCCTCGTTCTCCTCGAGCCACTGCTCCTCCTCCTTCTTCCACGCCGCGGACGTCTTCTCCGCGGCGACGCCGAGCTCGGACACGTCCACGCCGCCAGCCTCTTGCGTCGCTCGAACGCCCGCGAGAACCTTCGGCGGGGCGTACGCCATCTGCTTCGCGTCCTCGAGCTCGGGGCGCTGCATGAACCAGTCTCGCATCCACTCCGGGGCGGCGTCGTCGCTCGGGGAGCCATCCGCGGGGTACAGCGACGCCGCCGTCATCGCCTCCCGGTCGGTCATCTTTCGCCACTGCCTCGAGATTTCGGTCCAGAACCGGCCCTTCTTCGGGTCGTCGCCCCAGACGGAGTTGATGAAGTCGTCCCAGAACAGGCCCGTGTCCTCGCCCCAGCGAAGGTCCATCGTGGAGAAGTTATCCACGCGCTGTAACCCCGCCTTGTCGAAGACGCGCATCAAGTTCCGCCCGTTGATCTCCTTCGTCGTCGCGAGCGCCTCGCGAATGGAGAAGAGCATCTCCGTCCCTTTCGGGTCGTGCATGATCGCGACCGCGCGCTGGCACGCTTTGACGTACAGCTTGCGAACCTCGTTCGCGATGAGGAGGTCCATCTCGTCGGACACGCCGAGCGCGAACAACGTCTGCTCCTCCGGTTTGATCACGCGGTCTCGCAAGCCGACGATGGACTTTCCGGGCGGGATCCCAATCATCTTCCCAGGGCTCCGCTGCATGCCGTTGCTCTTCGAGCTCTTCTTCCCTTGGTTTAGGTACTTCTCCTCGTTCGAGAGGTCCTGTAACACGCACAGCGGGCCGAGGTCGGACCACCCGTGCATCATCACCATCTCGCACGCCATCGCCGTCGCCTCCTTCATGTCCACGGTGCCAAACTCGCTGACGTTGTCGGGGCCGTAGAGGTACCGCTCCGCCATCTGCCCGGCGACGAGGACGGTCATCTTGCTCTCGTACCACTGCCGTAACTTCACCGCGGCGTTGCCGTCGGCGCCGATCTCGTCGGGGACGTACACGATCTGCCCGGACGCCTCGCCGCCGGCGAAGACCTTAACTTTGGCGATCTCGTCAAAGTTTGGCGCGAGCATCGCCGTGAGCGTCTGCGCGGCAAAGTACGTGCACACGGTGTCGCGCAGGTACGGGTTCATCGCGCGGATCTTCTCGTTCTCCTGGATCTCGTCCTGGTCCCCGATCGTGCCTTGCCCGGTCGCCTTGAACACGTTGCTCCGTCGAATCTCGTCGATGATGTTCAAGAACATGCCGAGGTCGGCGAGGCGGCCGCTGTCCTTCGTCGCCATGGGCGCCGCTCTCAGCGCGGTCGTTCGAACCAAGTTCTCCAAGTCCGCGCCCGTGAACCCCGCGGTCTGCTTCGCGACGTACTCGTAGTCCAGATCCGGGTCGATGTGCTCCTTGATTTGATCGTACGACGCGTGAAGTTTGATGATGTCGATCCGCGCGCTTCGGTTCGGAAGCGGCATCTCGATGACGCGGTCGAAGCGCCCGGGGCGAATCAACGCCGGGTCGATCACGTGCGGGCGGTTCGTCGCCGCGAAGATCATGACGCCGCTGTTCCCGCCGAAGCCGTCCATCTCGGTCAGGAGCTGGTTGATCGTCGCGACTTGCTCGTCGTTCCCTTGCTCCGCCTGCGACGCGTCTTTTCTTCGCACGGCGACCGAGTCAAACTCGTCGATGAAGACGATGCACGGCCGGACCGCCCTCGCCTGCTGGAACAAGTTCCGGATCCTCGCCGCGCCGACGCCGACGAACATCTCCATGAACTCCGTGCCCGCGACGGCGAAGAACGGGACGTTCGCCTCGCCGGCGAGACACCGCGCGAGGAGCGTCTTCCCCGTGCCGGGCGGGCCGCACAGGAGGACGCCCGCGGGGATCACCGCCCCCGCGGCGACAAACTTTTGGTAGTCGCGCAAGTACGCGATCAGCTCGTTCATCTCCTCCCGCACGACGTCGATGCCCGCGATGTCTTTCATCGTCATTCCCGTCCGCGGCTGCGACTCGTACGTCTTCGCGGTGCCGGTGTTCTGCAGGTCCGTCCCTTCCGTGCTGTCGTTTTGCATCTCGTAGTAGAGCTGCCACATGAACCAGGTCAGGATGACGGGAGTGAAGACGTTGAACGTCGTGCGAATGAACAGCTCGATCGGGGTGTACTGCCTCGACACGATGTCGATCCCTTTGGAGATCATCATCGTGTACAACGTCGGGTCGTACGGCAGGTTGGCGTAGAACACCTCGTCCGTGTCCCTCAGGAAAAATTTCACCGAGTTCATGTTCGGCATGTACTCCACCCTCGTGACCCTTCTGGTTTCGCACAGGGCGTAGAAGCCGTTGTACGAGCACTCCGTCGGCCTGTACGTCGTCCCTTTCACCGCGAACGGGTCGCGGACGTACGCGAGGTTCACGTTTCGAACGAACCGAGGGCCGCCGAGGCCGAGCTTTTTCATGAACTTCGTCACCGCGTTGTTTTGCCCGCCGCCCTCCTCCGTCCCCGCGCCGCCGACGGCCACCTTATCGCCGCCGCCTTTCCCGCCGACGCCGGGCATTCTCGGGAGTTTCAGTCCCTTGCCCTTCTTCTTCTCCGCGGGCGCGGCGACGGCGTTGCTGACGAGGACGCCCTCCTCCGCCGCCGCCGCGTCCGCCGCGCCCGACGCGGCGGCGGCGGCGCGCGGCGACGCAGCCTCCTCCTCCGCGCCGATCCCCATCGCCGCGCGCTCGCGCTCGAGCGCCATCTGGAACGCCCTCTCCTTCGCCGCGGCGATCCGCGCGGCTTTCTTCTCCTCCGCGGCGGTCATCTTCTTCTCCCCCGGCGAAGCCCCGGCGCCGCGTTTTCCTTTCTTCGACTTGCCCTTCTTCTTCGACGCCGCGACGTCTTCGTCGTCGTCGTCGTCGTCGAAATCGTCGAGGTCGTCGAAAGCCGCCGCGTCGGCGGACGCGGACTTCTTCCCCTTCTGCAGCGACTTCGCGCGCTCGGCTTTGATCCTTCGAATCTCCGCGAGCTTCTTCAGCCGCGCCTCTTCCTCCTCCGGCGACGCGTCCGCGAGAAGCATTCCCAGATCCGTCGCGCCGCCGCTCGTCCCAAGACGCCCCCCGCGGTTGGCGACCGCCGCGGACGACGTCCCCGCGCCGCCTCGCGCGGTCTCCTCCTTGATCGTTGTTCCCGCGTGCGCGACGCCCGCGCCGGCGAACATCGTCGCCGCGGTCACGACCGCGGCCTGCCCGGCGCGGCCCAGGAGGCTCCAATTCATCGTCGACGCGCTTCCCGCTCTGCCGTTCGCGCCGGCGGACAGGATCGTCGCTCGCGCGCGACGGCGGTCCGCCTCCTCGCGTCGCGACGCGTCGTCCACCTCGGCGTCTTCCGCGTCGTCGTCGCGCGGCGCGGTCGCGGCGGCGACGACGCGTCCGCGCGCGCGCCTTCGCGCGCCCCACGCGGACGCGCCGCGCCGCAGCGGGCGCACCGCGGCGCCCATTTCGCCTGCCGCCGCCCCACCGCCGCGCGCGACGCGCGTCGGGGCGGTCGTCGACGCCATCGCCGAGGCGCCGAGCATCGCGCCGACGCGCCGCGCGCGCTACGCGACGCGAGCTCC
>MDSW01063289.1_pt1 | contig 17884 bp, 18 predicted proteins | sample 811171 | NCBI WGS metagenome assembly MDSW01 (sample SAMN05326641, study PRJNA326480) | marine metagenome | isolation source: seawater | place: Atlantic Ocean: North West | collected 2012
ACTTTGTTTTTAATCAGCACGCTTGGAAAGCGTGTAAAGTAGCAATACTTTCGAGGGTTCGAATCCCTCTCTCTCCGCCAATAGTCAATATATTTTTGATTAAATTGATATTATCATTAGAATAATTCAATAAATAAATACAAAGGAGTTAAAAATGATTTACGTAATTGCTAAGTTACCATGTCATGAAGAAGGAGCGTCAAAACTTGCTGATTGGGCAAAAGGTGAAGATGGATTTTCAGTGACAAGATCTCATAAGGGATTTAAACATATCGAACTTCTGGTCGGTGAAAATAACAAAACATGCTGGTTATACGAACAGTGGGAGACAAAAGAGGACCATCAAGCATATTTGGGCTTTAGAATGGATAATGGTTTTGAAGATTTTATGAAAGAAATATTGGAAGATGAATTTTCACTTTCTTATCTTACTAATTCAGGCGCATGATAAGTAAAGTATTTTAATCAGCACTCTTGTGGATCGTGTGAATGCTTCTCTTTGTCAAAAAAAATTAATTTAATCGTCCAAGATAATTAACCATAACTACTCCAATAACAATCAATATTATGCCCACTAAAGCATAGACATTTGGGATTTGATTATATTTAAGCATAGCGAATATCAAAACACCTGTCACCGATAATCCGCTATATGTTGAATAAGCAAATCCTACAGGGATTACTGACATTGCTTTTGCAAGCGAAAACATTGTTATACACATTAATAATATGCATAAAATAGTAGGTGTTAATTTTGTAAAACCATCAGAAATTTTTGCAAAACTGTTTGAGGCAATTCCCGTTGATATTCCAAACGCTAAAATAAGATATCCTATTAATGGTTTCATGTTTTTATTAGCTTAGGTATATCTTTCTTTTAAAAGGAATAATATAATTATTTAAAATTATGAATAAATTATTTCTATTTTATAGGTTGAACATTCTTCTTATAACTTTATTAATACATTCTTACGCAATGGCATATGAGGAACCACCTTTTAATATTGTTCATCAAACTGATGTATATGAAATTCGGCATTATGCTGATCGATTAGCAGTCCAAGTAGTGAACACAAGTGAAGATAGTAGTTTTAGAAAACTTTTTAATTATATTTCTGGAGCAAATATAGATTCAGAAAAAATAAAAATGACTATACCAGTTACTGAATACAAGAAAAATTCCAAAATGGTAATGCAGTTCTATCTTCCTTCAAAATTTACTGAAAAAACAGCCCCTCTCCCAAGCGACTCCATAGTTGAAATCATAACTATAAAAGAAGGCTATTATGCAGTTATTAAATACTCAGGTCGAGTAAATAATAAAAACTTTGAGAAACATAAAAAAATTTTAGCAGAAAATCTAATAAAAGATAATATAGAAATTATAGGTCCCCCTATTAAAGCAATTTACAATGGACCATTTACTTTACCTTTACTTCGACGTAATGAAGCTATGTTTCATATAGATTGGAAAAAATTATAAATGTTTTTACCTATTAGTTTTTATAAATTTTCCATAAAGATGAATTTGGTTCATCGGTTATTATATATATGCTTCCATTTTTATCAATTTCTATATCTCGCATCCTTCTTAGACTGCAGGGATCTTCAAATTTTTTACAACGCAAAATAATCTCTTCATTCATTACTTTATTATCTTTAAATTTTAATTTTATTAGCATATTAAATTTTAATGAAGTTACAATCAAATCTCCCTTCCAATCTTGAAACATATTACCATTATAAAATTGGATATTGCTTGGGGCAATTGAAGGCACCCAACTAATTAAAGGCATATCAAAATTTTCATTAAATGGTTCACCACTTCCTATTTTAGTGCCATTATAATTTTTGCCACCCCAACCAATTTCTTTCCAGCCATAATTGCCTGAGTGATTTATTGCTCCAATAAAATCTCCTCCCATAGCTCCATGATTCGAAATATATATCTTATTATCAAATGGTGAGAGAGTCATGCCTTGTGGGTTTCTTATTCCAATTTGAAAAATTTCAGGTAACCAATTTTTTTTGTTTATAAATCTTGGATTATCCTTAGGTATGGAACCATCTAAATTTATTCTTATAATACTTCCAGGATGTTTTGTTGGATCCTGAGCAATCATTCCTTTACCTCTTTCACCTATGCTTGCAAATAAATAATTATTTTGAATTGTAAGTCTTGAACCAAAATGCACATCAGAATACTTTATTTTAGGTTCTGAAATAAATATTACCTCAAGATTTTTTATTTGATTATTAATTAAATTCCCTCTTGCTATAGCAGTGCTAGAAAATTTTTTATCTATTTTGTGACTATATGAAAAATAAAGATAATTATCGTAATAAAGGACATCCAATAAGCCTCCTTGTCCGATAGCGATAATATTTAAATCATGATCGATTATTTCTTTTTTTTTAGTATTTGTGTTAACTTTATATATATTGCCTTTTTTTTCAGTTATTATAAGTGTTTCGTTATCAATAAAAGTCATGCCCCAAGGATAATTTAAATCTTTCGATATTTCTTCTAATTGTAATATTGTTTTTGAAATTTTATAATCTCTATAATCAGTAATTTTAACTTCAGCATAAGTATTTGTTGTAAACAACAAATACAAAATAAATATAAAAAAATATATTTTCATTAATAAATACATATATTGTAAAATTTCCTACATGCAGCCAAAAAAATGGAATCATTTGAAATATATAAGGATTGTTTATTAATTTATTTAAGTATGCGACAATCACGACCATTTATTAAAAATTTTTTTATGATATTGTTAACATAATCGTTCATCTTGTAAGTTTTCTAAGCTTATTGGACGGAAGTAGACGAAAGTCGAAGGAACGCATGCAAAGTTATTAAATCGTTCAACCTCTTTTAAGAAGAGGTCGGAAGTAGGTTTTTACCGAAGGAACGCGGATCTTATATTTTAATTTCCATAACTAAGCATGATTTGCTTATCACTGTTGTTTGGTGATGAGTTAATAAATTTATGGAGGTTATATGCCTAAACGAAGAATATATTTTATTATTACAATTTTATTTAGCTTATTTATTACATCAGTAGCTAGAGCTGAGGTTAGTGATGAAACAGCCTACATTTTAAACACATTTCTTTTTTTAGTTATGGGTTTTTTAGTTATGTGGATGGCGGCAGGCTTTTGTATGTTAGAATCTGGAATGGTAACATCTAAAAGTGTATCTACAATTGCTGCAAAAAACATAGGTCTTTATGCTATTGCTGGAATAGCATTTTGGTTATGCGGTTATAACTTAGCTTACACTATTGAAGAAGGTGGTTTTTTAGGAACATTTAGTCCCTGGAGTGACAATAGTTCATTATTAACCGGTTATTCAGATGCTTCAGATTGGTTTTTTCAAATGGTATTTTGTGCAACAACAATTTCAATAGTTTCGGGCACATTAGCTGAAAGAATAAAAATTTGGCCATTCTTTATTTTTGCTGCTGTTTTGACAGGATTAATTTATCCTATTGAAATGGGCTGGCAATGGGGAGGAGGATTTCTTTCAACTTTAGGTTTTTCAGATTTTGCTGGCTCAACATTAGTTCATAGCGCAGGTGGTTCAGCAGCTTTAGCTGGAGCTATTTTACTTGGCCCGCGTTTAAATCGTTTTACAAATGGAAAAGTAAAAACTCTTGAACCATATGCAGCCTCTTCAATACCTTTAGCTACGCTTGGTGTTTTTGTTTTATGGCTTGGCTGGTTTGGTTTTAATGGAGGTTCTCAGTTAGCTATAGCTTCATTTGAAGATGCAAATGCAATTAGCACAATTTTTATTAATACTAATCTTGCAGCATGTGCAGGTGTTATAGTTAATGCAACTCTAACTAGACTAGTTTATGGCAAGACAGATGTAATTCAAATGTTAAATGGTGCTCTAGGAGGCCTAGTAGCCATAACTGCAGAACCTTTAATGCCATCACCATTTTTAGCTATTGTTATTGGAGGCATAGGAGGGGCAATTGTTGTATTTGGATCTAGATTGTTAATTAAATTCAAAATTGATGATGTAGTTGGAGCTATACCTGTTCATTTATTTGCAGGCATATGGGGAACAGTTGCTGTAGTCATATCTAATCCTGAAACAACCTTATTTGCACAACTAATAGGCATTATTACTATTAATATTTTTGTTTTTATTACCTCTTTTATAGTTTGGTTAACAATTAAAAGAACAATCGGTATTAGAATTAGTAACGAGGCAGAAAAGTTAGGCACAGATAAAGTTGAAATTGGTGTAGTAGCTTACGGTATTAGGGATTAACTAATCTGTATAATATTAGAGTTGTAGCTTAAGCTACAACTCTTTATAAAATTATAGAGTCATTTATTTCAAATATCCAAGGTGATCTTTTTGAAAGTCTAACATAGTCGTAAGTAAATTTTCAGCATTTTTTGGATTATCTACTACAGGGTCTGATAACATTGCTAAATATGCACTATGTTTTGATTTTTTTAAAACAGCTTCAGTAGTTAATTCTATTGTACTTACTTGATTATTTAATAAAGAACTAAACTCTTTGGGATAATTCTTAAGCTTAATACCAGTAACACCTGATTTGTTTAATATTCCAGGTATTTCGACCACAATTCCATTAGGAAGAGAGTCAATAAAATTATTATTTGGAAGATTAACTGCAGACTCTTCTATATTACTATCTTCTATAATTGCTTCTAATATAGGTATTATTCTTTCATTCATTTTATTATCAAATTTAAAATATTCTGCATAGTGTGACTCATCATCATAGAATGTTAAACAACGTTTTTTATAATTATCATAAAACTCGATTATAGCTTCATGGTCTGCAACGCTATATGCCCATTGAATATATTCTCCTAAATGACTATCTGTTGTAATAGGTAGATAGCCATATATTTTGTAAAGTTCAAAAAATACACCTCTTTCTCCTCCTGGCTTTGAAGGATAATATTCGCTTGTTAATTGTGAATAGTAATTTTCAAATTTCTTATGAATTATTGGATAACCATCTTTTTGTGTATCTTTGTACTTCGCTTCTATCAAAATACTTAAGTGATTTAGCCCACCAGCTTTTATTTCAATATTAGAATAATCAGTTTCCATTAATGTAGGTAGTTGCCTCTCCATAGATGCAATTTCATGACATAAACCAATAAATTTTAAATCTGGATGTTTTGTTGTGACAGCGTGACAAATTCTTTGCATAGGATTTGAATAATTAAAAACAATTGCATCAGGACAAATTTTTACTATATCATCACAAATGTTTACAATGACAGGAGCAATTCTTAAAGAGTGAAACAATCCTCCAGGACCACCATTTTCACCATAAATTTGTTTTATTCCATATTGTAAAGGAATTTTCCAATCTTGATCCCATAAATCAAAACGATTTCCTACTTCTATTGATATAATACAAAAATCTGCATTTTTTAGGGCATCAGCTCTATTTGTAGTTGCTTCAATAGTAAAACTTACACCTAATTCTTGTTGGTATTTATTGGCAATATTTTTAGTATTTTCTAATGTTTTTGCATTTATATCATGCAAAGTTATAGTTGAGCCTTCAAGAATTTTTGACTTATAAATATCACTAATAGTTCCTAATCCAAAATTTGCACTGCCAGCACCTATTAAAACAATTTTTTTATTCATAAAATTATCTTACCCTTTCGCCATGCAATCTATGGCCAAGTAACGCTAACAAAATAATCAATCCATTAAAAAACTGTCGCCATGTACCACTCCACCCAATAGCTATAATTCCAATTTCCATATAAGCTATTATGCCAACACCAAAAACTGCACCTACAATTGTTCCCAATCCACCCCAATAAGGAGTGCCACCTACAAAAACTGCAGCAAGCGCTAAGAGTAAATAGCCGAAACCTTGTGTTGGGAAAAAAGTATATGTAATTAATGTTGTAAAAATTCCACCTATAGCTGCTCCAATTCCTACAAACATAAATGCCTTTATTTTTACTGCCTTTACATTAATTCCCATTTGTTCTGCGCTAACAGAATTATCTCCTACATGATGGATATGAATTCCAAAAACATGTTTGCTAAATAAATAATAACAATAAATTACAAACAATGAAGCCCAAAAAATTTGCATTGGAAATCCATAAAAATTTCCAACTAAAACTGAATAAGTCCAATGAGTATCAATTTCCATAATAGTAATGGATCTACTTTCAGTTAATAATAGAATAATCCCTCGTAATAAAAATAACATGCCCAAGGAAGCAACTAAAGATGATAATCGAAATATAACTATTAAAGCGCCAACTAAAGCTCCAATGGCAGCCCCTGTTAGGATGCCCGCTAAAATTGCAATAGCAGGATCTATTCCTGCTTTAACCATTATAGCAAAAATATAAGCAGCTACTGCGTAAGTTGAGGCAAAAGATAAATCAATTTCTCCTGAAGCAACTAAAAAAACTAATGGAATTACTAAAAAAATAAGAGTTGGAAGCATCACAAATACAGAATGATGTAAATTAGGTCTCATCCATGCTTCTGGAGCTCCAATTAAAAAAACTAACATTAATAAAATGAAGTAACCCATACTTCCAAGTGCTCTTCCGTTTTTGTGAAAAAGGTTCCCTAATATTGATTTCTCTTTTTTCATATTCTCCTAGTGTTTTTTTATTGTATCTCTCATTATTTTCATTAACTCTTCAGGACTACTTATGTCTTTTTTATTTAGTTGATGAACCACCTCTCCTCGATCTAGTATGACAAAACGATCAGAAATATCGTAAACATGATAAATATTATGTCCTATAAATAAAACGGATCGATTAGATTTTTTTACATTATTTACAAACTCAAAAACTTTTTGAGTTTCATTAAGTGATAAAGCATTTGTTGGCTCATCAAGGATAATTAATTCTGCATTATTATATATTGCTCTAGCAATAGCCACTCCTTGTCTTTCTCCTCCAGACAAGTTACCAACAGGAGATTCTGCATCAATTAATTTTGAAGTAAAACCTATTTCTCTAATTAATCTATTAGCCTCGTTAATTTGTTCTTTTTCCCTAATAAAGCCAAAGGGATATCTTAATTCTTTTCCCATAAAAATATTCCAAACTATTGATTGTTGTGGACATAAAGCTCTATCTTGAAAAACTGTTTCTATACCTGATTCTCTTGCTTTTAATGCTGTCCAGTTTAAAACTTTTTGACCTCTAATTTCTATTTCACCTTCATCAGGACCATACACTCCTACTAATGTTTTTATTAATGTAGATTTTCCAGCTCCATTATCTCCAATTAGTCCAACCACCTCACCTTGTTCAACATGCAAAGAAGCTTTATTTAGAGCAGTTATTCCACCAAATCTTTTTGTAACTTTTTTTAATTCTATTATTTTTTCCATAGATAAATTTAAGAAAAACTGACCCATATATAATGGGTCAGTTAATGTATATAAATAATTATCTTAAACCTGCATCAGCAAGAGCTTTAACCGCCTGGTAATTATTTGTATCAACAAAACCGGCACCGGTGTCTTGATTTATAGCACCTGTACCAAGTACAGCTGTTTGACATAAAGAGAGCACAGGAAGATAACCTTGTAAGAAAGGTTGTTGATCAGAAGTTAAATGAACATAACCTTTTTCAAAAGCAGACATAATTTGAGGACTAGTATCAAAACCAATTTGAAGTAATTCGTTTGGACCATATCCTGAAGCTTTTGCAATTCCTTCAGCTACATTCATTATATCGCTTCCAGAATGAACTATTACTTTTGTTTCTGGATTAGCAGCAAGTGCCGCAGAAAAGATTGGAATAGACATATTAGGATCTGAAGCATATTTTGGATCTCCATCTACTACAGTTACTGTCATACCATGCTCTTCAAAAATAATTCTAGCTCCATCTTCCCTTTGAGCTCTTGCATAATCTCCTAGTGGAACCATGACAATTGCATGATCGCCTGCTTTAAAGCCGTATTGTCTAATGGCCTCTCTAGCAAGTGCTTTACCTTGAGTTGCTAAATTAGCACCAACATAGCCGCCACCATATTTAGCTCTAACTCCTGCAGGATCAACATTTTGATAAGTCATAAGTATTCCTTTTTCTGCAGCTTGTTTTGCAAGTGGCATCAATGCTTCATTACCTGGATGTCCCATCATAGCAATTGCATCAACTCCTAAACCTACTGATTCTCTTAACTGACGAACCATCTTCTCAAAATCCCATTCTGAATAAATAATTTCAGCATCTGCACCTGTATCTCTTATTGCATTCATTGCGCCTGCAGCAACAATACCTGCAAAACCTCCAGCTTCAGGGCCACCAGCATAAAAATGCATTTTAACTCCCGAGCACCAATTATCTCCTAAGTCCTGTCCTGATGGAGCAGCAAAAGTATTAGTCGATAATGGTAAAACAAATAAAAATACAAATATTGTTGAAACAAATAATTTAATATTTTTCATCTTTCCTCCTAATTATATAATAATAAATTAAGTTAAAGCCAAAACGTTTTGGAAGTCAAATAGAAAATGAATGAAAAAATTTTTAAATTGTAAAAAACGTATTTAAATAGTTAGTTTATTATTTTTTTATAAATTTTTTGTACTCATTTTGAGAGATATTTATGTCGTGAACTTTTCCAGGGTATTTCTTTAATAATACATCTTTTTTAAATTCAGTAAAAGCTTTAACAGATTTTATTTTAATTTTTTCATAATCTTCAGAAAGGTTTGTATAAACTTTTGCATGTCTAGGAATATGCCCTTTGTTATATCCTAATATATCTTCTGAAAATAAATATTGAGCATCACAGCCTATTCCGCTACCCATACCTATCATAAATGCTTCTACCTTTTTTGAAATAAACTCCGCTACTTTAAATGGGACTATTTCTATTTCAATTGCAAAAGCACCAGCATCTTGCAATTTTAAAGTTTGATCGTAAATTTTTCTAGCTTCTTTTGCAGTTTTTCCAAATGCTTTAAAACCACCATATAATGAAGATTTATATGGAACAAAACCTGTATGGCCAACAACAGGTATACCCTCATCAGCTATAGCTTTAATAAATTTATTGCTTTGTGGACAATAAATTGCATCTGCACCAGCATCGTGAAGCTCAAAAGATCTTCTTAATATTTCTAATTCATTTAAATATTTTCCATATGATAAACCCACTGTTAAAAAAGTATTTTTTGCAGACTTTCTAATATTATTAATATCGTTTAGTTCTGATGAAACAATCATTTCAATACCAGCTATTTCACATGCTTCTGCTTCCAAATGATTGTGTGTGTAAACTTCAGTTAATTTTTTTTTTCCTTTACACTCTAAAATTTCTTTAACTGTTAACTTTTTTTTCATTGCATAGTATTAATTTAAGCGTTTACTTACACGTTTTGTTTGACCATAACTATACAAACTATCAATTCCTCCATCACGGCCATATCCTGATTTTTTATAACCTCCTCCTGGTAAGTTTACACCATCAACAAACCAATCATTTTGCCATATAACCCCAGCTTCTATTCTTTCTGCTGTCCACTTGGCTTTTTGATCATCAGATGTAAATACACCTGAAGCAAGACCATAATCAGTTGAATTAGCAATATTTATTGCTTCTTCTTCAGTTTCAAAATTTAAAATAGTTGTGACAGGACCAAATATTTCTTCTTGTGCTATAGTTGATTTTGGATCAACATTATCAAATATAGTAGGTTTAAAATAATTTCCTTTGCCTTCTACGTGCTTTTCACCGCCAGTAATTAGATTAGCACCTGATTGAATACCAGATTGGCAATAATTAGAAACCCTTTGTAATTGTTCAGTTGAGATTAATGGAGTAACTTCTGTTTTATTATTATCACCTGAACCTATTTTTAATTTTTTAGTTTTGTCATGCAATTTTGTTAAAAATTCATCTTTGACCTTAGGATGGATTATGACTCTTGACATTGCAACACAAATTTGCCCTGCATTAGGTTTAAAAATTCCTTTAATAGTGCTATCTACAGCATTATCAATATTGGCATCTGGATAAATTATTGCAGCTGATTTTCCTCCTAATTCAAGATGGCACGGTATGATTCTATCAGCAGTTGCTTTTAATATTTCACTAGCTACTTCAGGTGAACCAGTAAAAACTACATGATTAACATTTTCATGTTTAATTAATTTTCTTCCAGTGATTTCGCCACGACCATGAATTATATTTACAATGCCTTTAGGTATATTTACTTCACTAAATATTTTTCCAAATATGTTAGATGAAATTGGGCAAAGCTCTGGAGGTTTTATTACTATAGTATTTCCAATTACAAAACTTACTGCAACAGAACGTGCAAATAAAACTATTGGATAATTCCAAGGCACTATTTGCAAACTTACACCATATGGTTCCAAAAGAGTATAGTTAAAGGTATCTTTATCTGAAGGAATAAGTTTACTTTCAATTTTATCAGTTAGTCCAGCATAATAATCAAAAACATCTGCAGCACCATCAAATTCACCTTCACATTGTTCTATAGTTTTTCCATTTTCTTGACTTAATAATACTGAGCCTTCTTTTTTGTATTCTCTAAGTTTAGAAGCAATAGATCTCATCATTTTAGATTTATTTTTTGAATCCATATCTTTAAGAATTCTAGATTTGAATGCTTTTGATGCAGCCACAAATGCTAAGTCTATCTCTTCATCCATAGCTTCATCTATTAATCCAATTCTATTCTGGTTAGCAGGATTAATTACAGGTAGATTTATCTTAGATATAGATTTTATAAATTCACCATTTATATAATTTCTTACTTCCAATTTTTTCTCCTAAAAATAATAATCTTATTAAATAATATACTTTTAATATTTTAAAAAGATACTTTAATTTGTTGGTATCTTTACTGGTATATAATAATTAGGATCACGAAATTTCTTAATCACTGCAGGAATTATTTCTTTATAAGCCTCAAATAAATTTTGTGGTTTTGGTAATTGATCTTTAATAATTTCATGTAATTTGGGCAGATTATAAGAGGGCACCATTGGAAACATGTGATGTTCAATATGATATTCCATTTTCCAATAAATGAAACTAAAAATTGGGTTAAGGCGTACCGATCGAGTTGATTTGCGATGATCTTTAACATTTTCTTGCAAGCCCATGTGTTGTGTTAAGCCCCAAACTGCATTTATTGATGCAAAAAATTTTGGGATTAACAAAAGAAAGATTGGTAAAAAAGAATTAATCAAAATAGCAAAACTAATAATTGCTATCCAAAGAAGTACATAAATTCTTGAAATAAAAACACACTGAGATTTTTTATCGTTGGGGATACATTCTTTCATAACTCTAGTTTCAGTACCTAAGGCATGAAGAATGATTTCTTTGTGTAACGAATTATGAAGATTTAAAAAATACATTCCAGGTATAAAACGTAGAAAAAAACTTAGAATGTGAGGTTTTGAAAAAATACTCTCTTCGACTTCAAAGTCATGAGGATCAATTGAGGCAGTATAACTATGATGAAGCGAATGACTAGAACGCCATCTCACTGCTTCAAAATTATTCATGAAACTTGCAATATGATAAAAAAAATCATTTAATCTTCTTGTTTTAAATGCAGTACGATGACCACACTCGTGCCATATTGCATCAGCACCTCCCCAGAGTGTGCAATACGCTATATAAGCTATTACAAACCACCAAGACCCCCAAGTATACACACATACAAACCCTAATAATATTAAAGACGTAATATAAGTGATTACGTGACGCCATCCGGCAAAGTCACTCCTTTTGGAAAGCTCTTTTAATGTTTTTCTATCAATACTAGCTTTAAACCATTCTTCAGAAATATTATTTATACCTATTTTGATCTCTTGTTTTTTATTCATATAATTAATCATAATTTATTATAATAATTTGAAAAAAAGTAAAATACCTATAAGTAGTTTTTATGAGCAATTGGGTTTATGTTTGTGAAAAAAATCAAATAGATTTTGAAGATCTTAAACGTTTTGATCATAAAAATAAAACATATTGTATATATAACATAAAAGATGGGTTTTTTGCTACTGATGGGATGTGTACTCATGAAGAAGTGCACTTAGAAGATGGATTAGTAACAGATGATGAAATTGAATGCCCTATGCATCAAGGGATATTTAATATTAAAACTGGAAAAGTTGTTTTAGACCCCCCATGTGATGATTTGAAAACATATCCAATAAAAATTGAAAATGATCAAATTTATATTGATGTAGAATAAGATTTAAAAATATTATCATTTTATCCTTTCACTGATCCCGCAACAAGTCCTCTAATAAAATATCTTTGCAATAAAAAGAAAATGAGAAGAGGAACTGTCATAGAAACAAATGCTCCTGTAGTTAATATTTCCCAATTTTCTCCTCTTGAACCAAGCAACTCCCTTAGTTTTGCAGTAATAATGATTTCACTTGGTACTTGATCTAAAAATACTAGTCCAACTAGCAAGTCATTCCAAACCCATAAAAATTGTAAAATAAATATTGATGCAAAAGCAGGTATAGACAATGGTAATATTATTCTAGTGAATATATCGTAATGATTGGCACCATCAACCCTAGCAGCTTCTATCATTTCGTGAGGTAATGATTTTATAAAATTTCTCAAAAGAAAAGTAGTTGAAGCCAAACCAAATCCAGTATGTGCCATCCAGACTCCTGGATAAGACTTTGAACTTACATTAAACAAAGCCCCTAAATCATTATAAATACTTAATAGTGGTATTAATGACATTTGTAATGGCACTACAAGTGAAGCTATAATTATAGCTAATAATGTGTCTCTCCCAAAAAACCTCATCCATGATAATGCATAAGCAAAAAATGAACATATTATTAATGGAATTACAGTAGATGGAATTGCTACAGTCAATGTGTTTAAAAAAGCTTGGCCAACTCCTTCTTTCAGTAAAACTTCTTTATAGTTATCTAGGGTAAATTTAGGAGGGCTAAGTGCAGTTATAAAAATTCTTTTACCTTTTTTATTTTTGAATGGTTCTATTGATTCCCAAGTATAATCACCATTTTCAGCTACAGTTATTTTGCTTCCATTTTTTAATGTTGCAGTTTCTGAGACTAAGAATTCATTAATATTTTTTGATGTAATACCAAAACTTGTAATTTTTTTTCCTTTAATATTATCAAATAAATTTCCTACAATTAAATATTTATTATTTTCTTCGATTTGACTATCTTGAGTTAAGGTTCTATGAATTTCATTAACTTCATTAGTTATTAACGATGTCCACCAACCGCTTATAGCTAATAAATCTTTATCTCTAAATGAACTGACAAAAAGTCCAAATGTAGGAATAATCCAAACAATAACAAATATGAGTAAAATAAATTGAGAAATAATTGATGAAAATGAACTTTTCATTATGCTTTTTGCTCTTGTTTATGTCTGTAAATATTAAAAATCATAATCGGCACAACTGCTACCATTATTACTATTGCAAAAACACTCCCTCTTCCTGAATCACCTCCACCTCTGAACATCCAATCAAACATTAAATTTGCTAAAACCTCGGTTTGCCATTGACCATTTGTTACTGCTAGAATGATATCAAAAATTTTAAGGACTAAAATTGTTATAATTGTCCATATTACCAATATAGTTTGTTGCAAGTAAGGAATAATTATAGAAGTGAAAATTCTTAATTCACTAGCACCATCAATTCGAGCTGCTTCTAACATTTCTCTGGGGATACCTCTTAAGGCAGCACTAAAAATTACCATTGCTAATCCAGTTTGTATCCAGATCATGATTGCCATTAAAAATAAATTATTCCAAATTGGTATAGTTATCCATGCTTGTGGTTCAAAACCGAGAGAGACAATTATAGCATTTAAAAAACCTATTTGTTGATCTCCTGGTCCTCTATAATCGTAAACAAATTTCCATATAACTCCTGCTCCTACAAATGATATTGCCATTGGCATAAATATGATAGATTTTGCTATGGTACCCCACCATAATCTATCTGCTAAATTTGCAATAACTAACCCAAAAAAAGTGCTTAACGTAGGAACAATTAATAACCAACCAAGATTATTAAGTATGCCTCTTCTAAATTCAGGATCATTTATTGCCCAAACATAATTACTAATTCCAACAAAATCTCTGCCATATTTATCATAAAAACTTAACCTTACTGTCTCAAAAACTGGATATAAAATATAAACTATTAATATAAAGAATGCAGGTGCAATAAATATTAAAGCTCTAACAGACGTGTCATTTGCACTTTTCTTAGTAAACAAATCTAATAAAAAATTAGATAAATGATAATAGAGAATGCAAACTATTATTGCTGCTAAAACATAAAATATTAATGAAAAAATTGTCACAAGAAATGTATTATACAAAAAAAACAGGCGAACAAGTTTAATTGCTCGCCTGTGATAGGAGGTATTATTTTATTGCATCCCAACTTGCTTGGATTGCATCTGCAACATCTTCAGCAGATTTTCCGTTAGTATAGTCAACCATACCTGTCCAGAAACTACCAGCACCAATAGCGCCAGGCATTAAATCTGAACCATCAAATCTAAATGTTGTTGCATTAGTAAGGACTTCTCCCAACTTTCTGAAGGTGTCACTTGAATATTTAGCCAAATCAGCATTTTTATTTGGAGTCAAGAATCCACCCTTTGCCATCCACCATTCATTAGGCTCTGGATGTAGCAAAAATTTTAAAAATTCCATAGTTGCTGGATTATCATTTGTTGCAGCAAATAATGTTCCTCCACCAAGTACGGGCTTACCTAAATCTTTAGTTGCATACGCTGGAAAATAAAAGAAATCATAATCTACCCCAGCTTCAACACCTTCAGGAAAGAATGCAGGAATGAAACTTGCTTGACGATGCATCATACATTCTGCAGGTGATGTAAACAAACCATTAGGTGCATCTCTAAAATCTGTTGTAGCAACAGCTTTTGATCCACCATTAACAAATTGATCATTTAAAGCAAAAGAACCAAAAAAATCCATAGCTTCTAAAACTCTAGGATCATTAAATGGCATTTCATTAGAAACCCACATATCGTAAACTGAAGGATCATGAGTTCTTAACATAATATCTTCCATCCAGTCAGTTGCAGGCCATCCTGTAGCATCTCCAGAACCTAATCCAATACACCAAGGTGTATTTCCATCTGAAGCCATTTGTCTAGTAAGAGCAATTAGCTCTTCCATTGATTCTGGAACTTCATAACCATTATCTGAGAAGTTATCAGGAGAATACCAAACTAAACTTTTAACATTAACTTTATAAAAAATAGCATAGAATTGATCATTTCCATTTTCATCAGGATATGTAGCTAAATCAACCCAAGATTGACCTGCTGCATATTCATTTAAAACTGCATCTTTTACATCATTACTTAATGGTGATAATCCGCCAATTGCAGCCATATCTGCAGCTAAACCCGGTTGTGGAAATATTGCAATATCTGCTGGGCTACCAGCTTTTATATCTATAACAATTTGTTGCTCAAAACTATCAGATCCGCCGTATTCTACAGTGGCACCCGTAGCTTTTTCAAAGATAGAAGCAATTTCTCTCATGTAGCCATCTTCTGGCGCTAACCAGGGACCTGAAATAGTTACCTTTTGACCACTTAAATCTGGACCAGTGTAATGTCCACCAGCATTTGCATTAGTATTGAAAAACAAAACACTAGCAAATATAGTCAAAGCGATCTTGATTATATTATTCATTTTTCCTCCAATTATAATTGTATGATTACTTTTTACCAAAACGTTTTGGTTGTCAATTGATTATATTTTTCTTAGTATTATATATGTGAGTAAATAATAAAATATTATGGATATAAAAACTTTATCTAGAAAACTTGGTTTATCAATAACTACAGTATCCCGCGCATTAGGTGGATATTCAGATGTAAGTGATAAAACTAGAAAACGAGTAGAGCAATTTGCGAAAAAATACAACTATGCTCCAAATCCAAATGCAAGCAGGTTAGCTTCTGGAAAATCTAATACAATAGGTTTTGTTGTATCTTTGTTTGGAATTAATTCTAATACTCTAAATCAGTCATCATTTTTTGAATTTATTGCTGGCATGAATAATATATTACATACAGAAGATGTGCAGTTTTTTATGATGTTTGCCAACAATGCAGAAGAAGAAAAAAGAGCTTATAAAAAATTAATAAATGTCCAAAAAGTTGATAAAATTATTTTGCATAATTTAAAAACTAAAGATCCTAGGATAACAATGTTAAAAAAAAATAAAATAAAATTCGTAACTTGGGGAAGAACAAAAAATTTAAAAAATTATTCATGGGTTGATTTGGATAACGAAGGAGCTGTCAATACAATAATGAAATATTTAATTGAAAAAAATCATAAATACATTTCTTACATTAATGTTATTGAAAATTATAATTTTGCCTTTCAAAGACAACAAGGTTACATGAATTCCTTAAAAAAATTTAATATAAAATATAATGATAATTATTATTTATCCGTAAAAACAGAAGAGCCTGAACAGAGTGCTAGCCTTATAAAACAAATGTTAATAAATAATCCTGAGATTACAGCTTTAGTTTGTTCGACAGAGTATTCAGGAGTTGGAGCTATTAAAGCATGTAAAGAATTAGATAAAAAGATTGGAAAAGATATTTCTATAATTTCTTTTGATGGTCCAGTAGTAGAATATTTAACCAGTCCAGCTTTAACAGCAGTTACTCATCCTAGAAAACAATTAGGATTAAAGGCTATAGAAATGTTACTTGATATGGATAATAAAAATTATAAACCTCAATCATATCTTGCTAAAGCAAAAATAATTGAAAGAGGATCAGTACATAAAATTTAATAAAAAACCTTAATTTTTTATAGTATATATTCTTCATTGATCTATTTGATGTTAATATTAACATTATGATAAATTTTTACTTAGCTCTTCAAAATCCTTGGAATTAACTACTTTAAATTGAATTTATGATAATAATTGTAATAATAGCGTTTGTTCTTTGTTGGATATGGATTGAAATAAGCCTAATTGTTCTTAATAAAAAATTAGTAATAAACACTAATAATAAACAAGCCTCCTACAAAAAATTCATATTGATCCTAAGGATATTCGCTATAATTTTATTATTAATAACAATACTATATATGTATTTTTTTAAAGGTATTAGATTGCAAGAAGCTATAGAATATTGTTTAGGAGTATTGAGATGAAAAATCAATTAAATCAAAATTTTATTCCTTTAATGGTAATATTGGGTGGAAGTGTATTGTTACTTATATCTTTTGGAATAAGACATTCATTTGGATTATATCTTTTGCCAATATCTAATTATCTTAGTACTGGAAGAGAGGTATTTGGTTTTGCTGCAGCTCTACAAGTTTTGATGATTGGTGTTGGCTCCCCTATATTTGGGGCTATTTCTGATAAATATGGTTCGGGCAAAGCAGCATTGCTAGGAATTATATTAGTAATAATTGGTTTAGCCTGGATGGTTAATGTTCAAACATCTTTTGATATTATAGGTTCACAATTTATATTTGGATTAGGAGGAGCTGGTTGCGGTACAGCAGTAGTATTAGGAGCTGTAGGAAGATCAGTTAAAACTGAAAATAGAACTTTAGCTTTAGGTGTTGTAATGGCAGCGGGATCTATGGGTCAGTTTGTTATGGTACCCTTAATAGGATACTTAATAGAAATATTTGGATGGTCTCAGTCACTTATTTATTTGTGTTTTATAGCTGGAATAATGATAATTTTTTCTTTTGTAATAAATTTTTCAGGAAAATCAGAATCTTCAAAAGCAGGCTCAACTCAAACTCTTAAACAGGCTCTGAAA
>MDSW01154046.1_pt1 | contig 17883 bp, 15 predicted proteins | sample 811171 | NCBI WGS metagenome assembly MDSW01 (sample SAMN05326641, study PRJNA326480) | marine metagenome | isolation source: seawater | place: Atlantic Ocean: North West | collected 2012
CTATATCTACATCAGTAACACCATTTGGATATTCAAAATCTAAGGCCAGTTGTCCAGGAAAAAAATCATGATAAGTATAGGAAGAACCAAATTTAATCGAATGTTTTGGGTTTGGTGTAAATTCAAAATCTACTCTAGAACCAAAATCTTTTAAACCAGAAATATACCCAAAGCTCAAATTATAATCACCTGAATTAAAACCTTGATCTATATCAAATGCATAACGACTATAAGTAAAAGTTGTATTACTAAATAACTTATCAGAAAATAAATGATTCCATCTAAAAGTAGCTGTTTTATTTCCCCAACCCAAGCCAAAATCAAATTCATCCGAATTATCAATAAAATTTAAACCAAAAATATCATCGCCAAAATAACCACTTAAATAAAGTCTATCTCTATCAGAGATTTTATAATTTAATTTTGCGTTCAAATCATAAAAATAATACCCGCCATCAATTCCTGAATCAGAAGGGTTAAGTGAGTTTAATAATAAATCCGCGTAAGTTCTTCTTCCAGATACTATAAAGGAAACTTTATCTTTAATTATTGGCCCTTCCAGGGCTAATTTAGAAGATATTAAACCTAAACTCCCCTCTCCTTTAATCTCTTTCATATTGCCCTCTTTCATATCAATTTCTAAAACGGAGGAAAGCCTTCCACCAAATCTAGCAGGAAAACCACCTTTTGTCAGCTTAACATTTTTAATAGCATCAGCATTAAAAACTGAAAAAAATCCAAATAAATGAGAAGAATTATAAACAGGAACCCCGTCTAAAAGAATTAAATTCTGATCAGGGCCACCACCTCTAACATAAAAACCTGAAGTCCCTTCATTCCCTGACTGAACACCAGGTAAAAGCTGAATAGATTTTAAAATATCTACTTCACCCAATAACATAGGAATCGATTTTATTTGTTTTACTGGAACTGATATTACAGAAGTTTGAGTGGATTTGACATTTGAGACCTTACTTTCTAAAGTTACTTCATCTATAATTTGTGAAGAGAGAGTCATCTCTATATTTAATTTTATATTCTTGATTAAATTAATTGGTACAGTATGATCATCATAGCCAATAAACGAAAAATTTAAATCTTTTTGACCTTCAGGAATAGTAAGAGAAAAAAAACCAAAACTATTTGTTGTAGTACCAAATTTAAAATCACTTGAGTAGACATTAACTCCTATTAAAGTTTCCCCACTAGCTGAATCCTCAACAAAACCACTCACTGTAAAATCTTTAAGAGCCTGATTCGCTTGAGAAAACACAACAAAAAAATTGATAAAAAATAAGAAGAAAATTATTTTTTTCATTTTAGATTTTTTTCATATAATTCATACTCTAAAAGAAGGTTGTTGTAATCAGGACAAGATTGTAAATCATCATCGGCCCCCTCATAAATAAGACATTTTTCATCAATAGAATTCTTAATAGTTTCTAATGCGGCTTTTTTTTTCATATATTCAAAAGAATCAATATTAGACTCTTCTTGTTTCAAATCGTTTATTTCTGACACTACTAACAAAAAGGAACTAACACAATCACAAGGGGTTAAAAGTTCTTCAATGACTATATCTTTTGCTTTTTTTTCTTTTACACATGAAAATAATAAGAAAAAAAACAAAAAAGAAATTAAGATTTTATTCATAAAATGATTAATTAGGTTGTACAGAAGAGTGATGTGAAATAATTAAATTATTTTTAATTACAAAAGTGTATCTTGCTTTCACTGTTTTTTTAGATCCAGATTCAATATAATAAAATTCATACAATCCACTAGATATTTGAAACTTTCCGGAATCATCTTTATGTGTGTAATTATCAATAATCTCACATTCTATACCCTCTTTATTTAAAAAACTAATCATGTATTCCATCACACCATCGTGACCTAAAAAAAGTGTTTGAAAAGTGGCTAATAGTACTGCATTTTTAGAATACAATTGTGTTTGTTTCTTTGGATTTCTATCTGAAACTGTCTGAGCCCATAAAGAAACTATTTTAGGAAGAGATTTTACCATATTTTTTATAATTTAAATTCCTGAACAACAACAATTTTCTGTCCCTAATTGATCACAACAATGAGTGTCACATATTTCACATAATTCTCCATTTTCTTCATGTTCTGTTTCACAAGAAAAGAAGAAAGGAGCAAAAAATAACAAAGTAAAAAAAAGAATTTTTTTCATTTTTAAAAAATTAACTGTTTACAATTAAAAACATTTTTCAAAAATAGTTATTTTTAAATTCTAAAAAATAAATTTGAAAATAAGATTTCTAATAATTTTCTTTTGCTTTTTCTTTTCTTGTGAAAATGAGAATAGTCTTAAATCATTTTTAAAGGAAATAAGAGCAATTTTAAAAGACACAAAACCGTTACCTAAAGGTGATTATATAGTTGATTATATAAATGAGGAATCAATTATAGGAATTGATATATCACATCATCAAAAAAAAATAGATTGGAAAAAAATACAAAAATGGAGAGAGCATGACATTGAATTTATATATATCAAAGCAACAGAGGGTTCAAAAGGAAAAGGATCTAAAGACCCTAGGTATAAAGAAAATGTCGAAGAGGCAAAAAAAAATGGATTCTTAATAGGAAGTTATCATTACTTTAGAACAACAAGTAGTGCAGAAGATCAATTTAAAAATTTCATAAATACAATAAAAGATTATGAACAAGATTTAATTCCGATGGTTGATTTAGAACAAAATGATAATTTTACAAAAAATGAATATAGAAAAGAATTACGGAAATTTTTAATGTTAATAGAAGATCATTTTAATCAGAAACCAATATTATACTCTGTTACTAATTTTTACAACCAATACTTAGCAAATTATTTCTTAGATTATAAATTATTTCTTGGTTTTTACAACTTAGAGCACAGCAAAATTGCATTAAAAGACCAAAAAGATTGGACTATATGGCAATTTTCTCAACAAGGACAAGTTGAGGGAATAACAACAAATGTAGATATCAATGTTTTAAATAAAAATGTAAAAACTGATGAGCTCTTGTTAAAATATTAAAAAATGAAAAAATTTAACAGACGGTTTTTTTTACAATCTCTTTTTAGTTTGAGTTTATTTTCACTAATACCATACAAATTAAAAGCATTTAGTTTTTTAGAAGAAAATTGTGAAACAACTAGTGATATACAAGGCCCCTTTTACATAGAAAATCCTCCTAATATATCTATATTAACACCTCCTGAAATCACATCAAACTTTTTATTTATAACTGGAACTGTATATGCAAAGGATTGTAAAACACCTATTCCAAATGCAGTAGTAGATATTTGGCATGCTAATAAAGGAACTTATGATGAGAAAAGTAATACTTATTTAAACTCTGACTATGAAAATGATTTTTATAGAGGTAAAGTATTTACAGATGAAGGTGGAAATTATGCATTTCAGACAATATTACCAGGAAAATATTTAAATGGACTAATTTATAGACCTAGTCACATTCACTATAAATCGTCTTATCTGAATGAAAATGAAATAACCACTCAACTATATTTTGAAGGAGACACAAGTATAGCAACAGATCCTTGGGCCTCAAATCCGATAGCCGAAAATAGAATAGTTCCACTGGAAATAGATGAAGAAAACAATCTACATACGATTTTCGATATTTTTCTTGATGTAAGCCCAGAAGATATTGAAACAACAGAGATAAAAGAAGAAAAAATTATTAGAAGTATTTATCCTAATCCTATTAATTCAAATACAAAGATCCATTTAAATAATAATAACAAAAATCTTACAATTGATATATGTAATGTAAATGGAAAAGTAATACTCCAAAAGAAAAATATTCAAACTAATATTGTTAAACTAAATGATATTATAGAAAACAAACTATTAAAAGGAATATATATCATTCGTATTTCAAAAAATAATAAAATTATTGAAGCCAAAAGATTTATTGTAACTTTATAGAATGCATCTGTATAGATTTATCATTATATTATTTCCATTTTTTTTAATTTGTCAAGAAAATATAAATGGAAAAGTCTTAAATGAAAAATCTCCTTTAGCTGGAGCAAATATTCAATGGATAAATACTAATATTGGAGTTTCAAGTAATTCAAACGGCTTTTTTAGTATCAGCAAAAAAGATATTGTAGACACTAGACTAATCATTAGCTTTATAGGTTTTGAGAATGACACTATCTCAATTACAAATTCAGAAAATAATTTAATCGTAAAATTAAAACCTTCAAACAACTTAAACTCTGTTGATTTAAAAGAAAACATCGAAGGTATTTATATCGATAAACAAAATCCTATCAAAACTGAAATTATAACTAAACAAGAATTAACAAAGGCAGCTTGTTGTGATTTAGCTGGATGTTTTGAAACACAAATAAGCGTAGAACCTAAAACAACTAATATTATTACTAACACCAAAGAGATTAGCATCCTTGGTTTATCTGGAGTTTATAATCAACTACTTGTAGACAACCTCCCAATTATGAATGGTTTAAATTTTACCTATGGAGTAAGTGCCATACCAGGAACATTAATTGATAATATTTACATATCACAAGGTTTAGCATCTGTAAAACAAGGCTCCGAAAGTATTACTGGACAAATAAATATTGAATTGAAAGAGCCAAGCGATGAAGAAAAATTATTTCTCAATCTTTACATTAATAGTTTTTCATCAAAACAAGCAAATATTGATTACAACTTTAAACTTGGAAATTGGAGGTCGATTATATCACTCCATACTACTCAACCTGGAAGAGAAATTGATAACAACAATGATCATTTTTTAGACCTACCTTTAACTACAAAATATTCTCTGTATAATAAATGGATTTATGGAGATAAAAATAATACGGGTTTATACTCTATAATTACCTTGCGGTATTTAAATGAACAGAGAACAGGAGGCCAAATAGGCTATGCCGAAAAAAATCAAGGAAGTAGTAGTATATATGGTCAAACTATTAACTTTTCTCAACCAGAATTACATTTCAAATCCACATACAAGTTAAATGAAAGAAATTATTTTATTTTACAATCTGCAATAACTCATCATAAACAAGAGTCCTTTTTTGGAACCACACAATATTTAGCTGACCAGTTAAATTATAATACTAATTTATCATATAAATTAAATTGGAACACACATGAACTTTGGTCAGGTTTAAATCTAAAAAAAACAGACATAAATGAAACAATTAATTTAAATGATAATTTTAATAGATCATTTGGCGGTAATTATAAAAAAAATGAAAAAATACAATCTTTTTATTTAGAAAATACATTTAATTGGAATGATAAAAATTTACAATTAATTAGTGGAATTACATTAGACCAACATAATAACCATGGTTTATTTTTCACACCCAGATGTTTGATAAAATATAATTTTTCAGAAAACACTACAATGAGAGCGAGTATTGGAAAAGGTTGGAGGACTATTAATCTATTTAGTGAAAATATCAACTTATTTGGCACTAATAGAGATATTATCATTTCAGATGATTTAAAACCAGAAGAGGCTTTAAATTATGGATTGAACTTACTGCACGCTATATACCTAGAAAACATTGAGTTACAATTTATTTTTGACGCATATAAAACTAATTTTTCTAATCAAATTCACCCACATTATCATACAAGCGAAAACAGTGTATATGTGCATAATTTAGTGGATGCCAGTACAAGCAATTCATTGCAAGCTGAGTTTGCAATTGAACTGTATGAATCGTTGGGAGCAAAAATAGCGTATAACTATTTAGATGTGTACAGAATTGAACATGGCCATAAACACAGATTACCATTTACCTCTAAACATCATATTTTAAGTACTTTATCATATAAGCCTATTAAAGAAAATTGGCATTTTGATTGCAATTTACATTGGTTTGGAAAAAAGAAGTTAATTGACACCTCTGAAAACCCCGAGCCATACAGAAGAAATAAAAATTCTGAACCTTATTCAACTATAAATGCACAGTTTACAAAAAAATTTCCAAAAATGGATTTATATATTGGTGCTGAAAATATATTCAACTTTAAACAAGAAAACCCTATCATAAGCTGGGAGGATCCATTTGGAGAATATTTTAATATTGCAAATGTATGGGGACCAACAAAAGGTAGAGAAGTTTATCTAGGCTTAAGATATAGACTGTAAGTTAAAATACTTTAAAAGATTTTTTTACACTACCATCATCATAAAAAAATAGTACTGGAATTGATTTAGAGCTGAATACTTCTCGACCTAAAAAATCCATAATTTTTATAATTTTCTTTTCTGAAATTTGCATATCCTCTAATGAACTAGAACTACAATCAATTAAACCATTTATATCATGTTTGGAAACAAAATTCCATATTTCTTCATCTGAATCAATATCCATATTTCCAAAAACACCAGGCCAATCATGCCCACCGCCATTAACTTTAAGTTCTTCCACAGAAACACAATTAGTCCCATTAGTCCAAGTTTTTCTTTCAACAGTACTTCCGTCAGAAGTATTAAAATTAGGTATGTCAATAATAATAGGATCAGAATCTGTATTATTAAAACTAGCCCAATAAGCATGCATGTCATCAGCTGAGACATAATATAACTCACCATTCCAAGACAAACCTTCATATGGAGAAACAAAGTCATCTGTACCTAATATTGTCATTAAAGCTGTTGGATGTTCTAGATTACAATTATTATATTGAAATGATTGCATAGTTCTTGCCACTGCCGCACCAGCTGCAATTCTAAAATTTAATCTACATAAAAGTTCATATGTAAATTCTCCTCCCAAAGAATAACCACATGCATAAACTCTAGATTGATCAATCATATATTGCGAAGCTAATTCATCAATAATGGATTCAATAAAATAAATATCATCATGATCAGTGGGGTCTTTATGAATCCAATTCAAAGAACCTTCATCATTAGGGTCAGCTAAAGCTTGAGGAAACACTAGTATAAATCCTTCTAAATCTGCAACAGAAGTCATGTTTGAACCTAAAATCCAATCTGACGCATAACCATTTCCCCCATGAAAATTAAACATTAATGGAGCCTCCTCATTTGTCTGATAACTTTCGGGTATATAAAGAATATACTCCCTTGTTTCACCATCATAAACTATTGTTTCTGTTATTTGTTGTTGAGACAAGCCTATAGTAATTAAAAAGAAAAAAAAGAAGGAAAATCTGTGCATTTTTATTATTATTTAACGATTATTTACGAAGATAAGAATTTAGATTTCAGATTTTCACTAGGAAGCATGCAACTTTTTTGCTTACCAAAAATATTATATCTTATTTTAGCAATCATCGTATAAAAAAAATCTCTTATCGGATACGGTATTATATAAAAAATAAATAAAACCTTCCAAAATGTATTTAAATAACGAAGAGCTGTCAAAACAGCTGATGATTTAAATTTTATTTTATTTTTTTTTATTAAAATAATGGAATCAATTTTTTTAATATCAATAGAAAAATTCTTAATTATTTCTTGCCCTTCAGGGCTTTGAATCGCTGCTAATCTAAAAACATCATTAGAGTCATTTTTTATAATAAATTTTACAGATTTAATACACAAATTACAAACCCCATCAAAAAGAATAATAATTTTATCGTTAATTGACTCCATAATGAATTTAAAATTTATACTGCATCGTAATAAAAAAATTTCTATTTGGAGAAGGAATAATTCCAGGCCCAGGGTAACCAGTTGCCCGATTAGTAAAATAATGTTTATCTAACAAATTATTGACCCCAAATTCAAATTCGAAGTTATTTATAAAATAGGAAAAAGATAAATCTAAGATATCATATTTTGGTATAGAGCCTATCACACCACTCAGATCACTTTCAATAGAGTTAGTAGCATCTGTAAATTGCTTAGACATAAAAGTATATTGCAGACTAGATTTAAAGTTCTTAAATTTAAAATCCAACCCTGTTTTACAATTTAATTTTGGAACAAACTCAACTTGATTTCCCTCAACACCATTTAATTCAGAACTAACATAGTTAGAATGTATGTTAGAAAAATTTAAAAAATAATTTATTCCCAAATCTTTATAATCAAAAAAGAGATTAGAAATATTAAAATTGATTAAAAACTCTTGTCCATATAAAAGAGCATCTCCCACATTACCTTTTTCATTTTTAACACTTCCGTCAAAAAACGGACGTTGAACAAATCCAATTCTATCACTATAAAAAAGATAAAAAGTACTAAAATCATAAAATATAAAATTTTTATAACTCCCTCTAAAGCCTAAATCTATAGTATACCCACTTTCATCACTAATGTTGGGGTTAATAATAAAACTAGGACTAACAATATTAATATCCGAAAAAGTAACTGCTCTATAATTTCTAGAATAATTTGAGTAAAATTCGGAAAAACTTGAAAACTTAAAACTGTAGCCTATCCCATATAATAATAAACTTCGTTTTCTTACATCGTTAGTGACAATTAAATCATTTAGTATAACATTTCCTGCCGCATCTGTATTTATATCTCTATAATGCCCATCAGAAGCAGTTTGAATATATTCAAATCTAAAACCTGGAACAATTGACATCTTATCATTTAAATAAAAAATATTTTCATTAAATATTGAGTAATTTAAATTTGGATTTGAATAATTTGATTGATTTTCATAATTAGGAAAAAGTGTTGATTGAAAATTAAAATTTGCATCTGAAGCAGAAGACCCAGGACCTTGTTTAGTGGAATTAGATCCAGAATATAATTTAAATCCTAATAAAGAAATTAGTTTTTTATTTAAAAATTTAGATTGGTGAAATAATTTTGTTTCTAAACCGAAGTTATTAAAATCAGATTTAATAAGATCTCTTTCCTCAAAAGAGTCAACTTGGTCTACCCTATTTGACCTAAATCCAACTGCGTATCTATGAGCATCTAAAATAAAAGTGCTAATAGACCAATTTGTGTTATCTGAAAGGTTATAGGAAAATTTAAAATTATATAGAAGCCAATTTACCTCAAACCAATTTCTTTCTCTATTACTTTGAAATATATTATCATAAAACATAGCATCTGTTAAACCCCCAGGTTGTTGAGCTAAATAATTTAAATAAGAAACTTCAAATGAAAAATTTATTTTATCAGACAAATCATACTTCAAAAAAGAAAAAAGATTATATGATTTAAAATCAGAATTTGGCCTAAAACCATCTCCTTTTTTATAATTAAAAAAAGTATAGTAGCCAAGTTTATCTAAAGTACCGGATAGGCTAGTGAAATTTGAGTAAAAATTATTTGAGCCCAATGTATTTCTAGTAAGAATCTCTAAAGATTTATTTCTAATTGGTTTTTTAATATTAAAATTAATTAGCCCCCCAAACTGAGTTCCATATTGAAGTGAACCTGCCCCCCTAATCAATTGAATGTTTTCCAAAGATTCAAATGGTGGTGAATAGTAGCTCTCTGGATAACCTAAAGGGTCTGCGCTAATTTCATAACCATTTTGGCGAACATTAAAATTTGAACTTCTTCTAGGATCCAGCCCCCTACCACCAATATTTAATTGCAATCCAGCATCATCAGTTTGATAAATATTAAGACTAGTAGTCTGATTGTACATTTGACGGGAATTATTAATAGAGGTTCCTGATTTTTTTTCTGACAAAATCAACTCACTTTTTTTTCCAGAATATATTGAGTTTGATTCAATGTCATCTAAATAATCTGTTCCAAAATCACTGTATTCTTCATCGTAAAGAATCACTTCATCCAAATTTGTATTAACTGCTGATAATAAAACATTTAATTCAATTTTACTTTGATTATCAAAAATAATTTCTTTCACTAATGAATTATAGCCTTCTTTGATAAAATATAGTTCTAATGTGTCTAAAAAAGTATTATAATTATAAAAACCCAAAGAATCTGAAATAGTTAAAAAATTATTTTTTGCATCAAAAAGCTTAACATTATTTAAATAGTTCCCTGAAATACTATCTTTTGTAAAACCAGATAATATATTCTGTGCTTTAGAAGAAAAAAACACAAAAAATAAACACATAAAATATTTAAAACCCTTTAATTTCATCATTTAGAGGTAATATCCATTTTTTATGTCGGAAAGACTGTTTTTCCGAATATAAATTAACAGAATCATTAATAAATCTTTGACTTTTTCTTCCATTCAAAGCAACAAAACTATCTACAAAAACCTGAATTTCTCCATTTCCCCCAAACCATAAATACTGGTCTCCCAAATAATGAGCATATTCTAAAATCATATCTGGCTGAAAACTCATCTGCTTTTCTTGAAAATCAGTTAAAAAATCACTATTCAAAACTGTAATTGATTTATTATTCTTAGTATTAAGAATTTTAAAATTAGTTTCCGCTGTTTTCTCTACCAACATAACTCTCCAAGAAAATCTATAACCTTGTTCATTCCAAAATAATTCTCCAGGATATAACAGATATCTAAAAGGAAAGGTAATTTGAAAAAGAAAAAAAGCAGATACAATAAATAAAATAGGCTTTTCATAGGAAGCCCTAAAAGAATCGTGATGTTTTAATTTTATCGAAAAAGAAACTATTTTTTGAAAAAAATTCTTAAGCCAAGAAATAATTTTATTATGAAAATTAGCTGAGAAAAAGATTAGTGAACTAAATATCATAATATATGGAAACATGCCTATTAGAAATAAAATTTTAGTTAAAGAATGAAAAATTACAACTAATAGAAAAGCAAACAACCTTGTTCTAGAATTGAGTAGCAAAAAAGGAATCAATAAATCATAAACCATACCAGACCAACTCATGAAATAATGAATCCATTTTTTTTGAAACAAATCACCTAATAAGGGCAAGTCATAATTAGAAGTTAGCCAAATCTTTAACGGCATAGCTTTGAATAACCAATCGGAATTCATTTTGGCTATAGCAGCATATATAAAAACAATACTAATTAATAACTTAATACTATCAATAGTCCATTTTGGTATTTTTTGATAAGTCTTTTTATTTATGATATTATCAATTGAGAAAGAAGCATTAGCAGGTAAAAAAATCATTAAAAAACTTAAAACAGAAACAAAATAATAATGATTTAAATAAGTAGTTTTATCCATTAATTCTATATATGTAAAGCTTAAAAAAAATATAATTATAGAAATTCGGTATTTTAAGCCTAGACAAATAAAAACAGATGAAATAAAACAAATAAAAAATAACAAATAAGTAAAATCTCCTAATGGCTTAACCCACTCAAAACCATAATAAGAAAAATGAAAACTTGGGTCAATATATAATTCTTTAATCCAGCCTTTAGACCAAAACCTTATTATACTCACAGACATTAAAAAGCCAAAGAAAAACCTAAAGACAGATAATGGAGAAGATGGAACTTCTTTTTGAATATATAATTTAGAATTAAAAATCATAATTTAATCCCCATCTGCATCTACATAATCTACTGAAATACCCAAAGCTTGCAACATATCAACTTTAAAAGAAACAACTAATAATTGAATAGCATCATATGTTAATAGCATTTCAGTATTATTAAATTCTATTTGAGAGACAAAATTATTATCTAATTGATTTAATTGATTTTCAGCATTTTCAAATTGATTATTGATAACTGAAGAAATATTATCACTTCCAGGATATAAAAAATCTAAATAGTTTTCTAAACTTAAACCAACAATACTGCTTGTGATTTCTTGATCATAACTAAAATGTTTTCCAATAAAAAAATTCTTTGACGCTCTCAGGGCTTGAATTGCTAATTCTTTGGAAACATCTTTTTTGTAATAGGCCTCAACAGTATGAGGTAAAGGGTCTGAAGAAAAAATTCCTGCAGGGATTCCTATTTTATTAGCTCTTAAACCTTTTTCAAAATAATATATAAAATCATTTGTCATTTTATTAACAGATGAAGTCGCAGTATTAGAACTAAGGGTAATAAATTCATCTCTATATGAATTCCAATCTTCAATAATTAAATTAGTATTAGAAAGCATATTACTCACTAAATCAGATAAATATAGGGAGTAGGAAGAATTTGTATTATAAATATTTAAAATACCATCTGTGGTTTCTGCTAAACCGTGAAGCATATAATCAATTGCAGGAAAACCTCTGGAATCAAAATTATTATTATTATTTAAATCATAATTACCATTGATTATATTTTGATTAATTAACTCAGAATCAGTAGGGTAAATATTCATCTTTCCTTTATAATTTATAACTTCTGCTAAACCTATATCAAACATTTCAATGTGCTGCCAATATTTATAGGAATTAAGCCATGCTCCTGAGGCTTCTTGTAACAAATTATCACTAGGATCAGAAACAAAATTATTAATAGCATCATCTAAATAATTAAGACTAACATAGAAATCATTATATGCAGGAATGATAATGTTATCAGCCCAATTAATTAACATAGATGTTCTATCAAAACCATCTCCATTATCATTATCATTATTATCATTCTCATCTGTTTCACAAGAAAGTAAAAGAAAAAAGAAAAGAAAGAAGTAAGAGTAATTTCTGAGTAACATAATTAAAGTTTTTAAAAAGTTAACCAATCTAAAAAAGAATAAAACAATCCCTTTATATGTACTCTTTTTTAGATTGGCTAAACTTTAAATAGATATTATAAACCTGCAGCAGATTGAATCTGAGAAGCCATTGCATTCAAATCATCAGCTGATATATCCCAAAAACCATTTCCTGCCATCATTTGATCAAGCATTGTGTTTACTTCAGCATTTGAAAAATAACTTGTAAACTGTAAACTTAAAACAAAACCATAACCCTCAGACAAACCATGAAAAGTATCTTCTCTAGGAGCTCCGGACTCAATTGTTTCAGCACCACCTGAAAGATAATCCACTGCTTTTTGAGCAATAATTTTATCTACATGTTCTTTGATAATTAATGCTTGATTATCTCTAAGATTATAATCTCCAGCAACAATAGCAGCTCTACCTAATTTAAAGGCATCATAAATAACATTTGCAATACCAGGGTGAGAACCTTCATTTACTTTCTTTAAGTATTTGTTAAGCAGAACACCGTTTCCTTCAACAGGTCCAATAGCATTATTGTCAGTACCACCAACATGTTCATTATTATAACCATACAAATAACCATATCCCTCATCCCAGTAATGTTCCATATCAGTATACTCTCCAGCGCCTAATCCATTAGTATCATTGGTTGTTCCATCACCATCTAATTTAGAAGGAGTTAAATAGTTATTAGTCATTTGATCTCCAACCATCGCACCAATTAAACCTTTAATGAAAGCTTGATCAATTTCAAGACCTTTCCCATCAACTTGATAAGTAGACCCACTACTAGTTGTAATTTGACCAGCCATACACATTGAAGCAGAACTAGTCCAATTAGGATACACTTCATCAACTAAGACAGTAAACATATCTTCAAATTGAGATTTTACAGTAGATGATGCTGTTGGAGAAGCAGCTGTTTTGCCACCAACATTTTTACCACATGTGTAAGCAAAATCAAAACCTGTTCCTTCATTGAACATTGTTAAAAATTCACTTACAGTCGCAGCATTTTCACTATTCATTGCATCATAAATATCCTTAGCCATTTGTACTCTACACGTTTGACCAGAAAAAGAAACTGTAGAAGCCCCATCTCTTTCAAAAGAATATGTTTCAGGCGCAACAACTGTATCGTGGTCATGGTCATGATCATGATCATCATCATCTTTGTCACATGAGTTAAAAACAAATGCTGACATTAATAAAAGTGATAAATAAAATATATTTTTCATGTTTTTAAAATTTAATTAATAATTTATTATTTAGAATGATTCAAAATTAGCAAATTATTATTTAGAATTAATATAAATAATAAAAATATTTAACAACCCTTTGTTTATTGCTTTATAACCATTGATTTTGAAACCGTTCCGTCATTATAAATAATAAAATATGGCTTGTTAAAATCTACAAACTCAACCTTTCTACCCAATAAATCTACTATCATTTCGATTTCTTTTTCATTAACAACTAACTCATTGATAAAAACTGGAAAAGGAACATTCTCGCAAGAACATTCACAAAAATCAAACATAGTCATTCCACCAAATAAAGAACCAGAACCCATATCACCATCCCAAGCGCAAGCATCGGATTCTGAGTAACCATAATTTGTCATTAAAAAAGAAATTGTTTCAGCACAGGTAGATAAACTCTGAAAAGCTCCTGCAATAACAGTATCATCATCCTCACATCCATCTTCTGGAATTAATACCGCATCAATTACATGCACAACACCATTATCAGCTTCAATATCCGCCACCGTTACCATTGCATTATCTATCATTACTCCATTTTCATCAACCAAAACTGTTAATTCAGTTCCATTTAATGTTGTTAGCATCATTCCGTCTGATAAATCTGTTGACATTACTGAACCTGAAGCAACGTGATGAGTTAAAATAGATGTTAATAAATCCATATCAGCGAGTACAGCATCTAATGTGCCCTCTGGAAGAGCATCAAAAGCAGCATCTGTAGGAGCGAATACAGTGAAAGGCCCTTCGCCAGAAAGCACATCTACTAAGCCTGCAGTAATTACAGCAGTCTCTAAAGTGTTGTGATCATCTGATCCTACAATAATATCTACTACTGTTGTAGTTTCTTCTTCTACTCCTTCACATGAACATTCGCAGATGTCCCCAATAGTTAAACCACCAAAATCTGACATTGGAGCGCCATTCCAAGCACAAGACTCGAATGCAGAATAGCCATAACTACTATAAAGAAAATCTATCAAAGAAGAACAATCATTGATAAAAAAATCCCCAAAATTAGCCTCTATAAATGAATTATCATCTTCACAACCTTGCTCATTAACAGTAATTGAACCAACCATCCCCATAGAAGCATGCTGCCCCACAGAACAGTCATAATTATAAAAACCTGGAACATTAAATGTATGTGTGTAAATTTCACCACCAACTGTATTCATAGCGTCAGAATCAAAAGCTTCAGGATTATTAAATGACTCACCAGTAATAGTATTAATATCTCCATTCACATCATGAAACCCACCATCATTTATCCAAACAACAATATCTCCCTGATTAATAGTTAAATCAGAAGGAGAGTAATAAAAACTACCCGCATTTACATAATGAGTTTCTTGAGAAAAAGAAACGCCAAAAATGAAAGAAAATAAAAAAAAGAAAGTAAAATTTTTCATAAAATAACTTATTTATTGATTAATAAAAACTGTGGCAATATTAGTTATTTTTTTATTTAGAACAAATCTAAATAACGAAAATTTTTAAGATTTTTTTTAGAAAATTATAAAGTGCTTAAAAGTCAGTTAGTTAGCTTGAAAAATCTTTCTAACTAAACCATTTTCAAAAATTAAAATCTGTATACCAAAAGACTGATCTACAGTTGATTCTTGACCCAATAAATTAATCTTTTTAATCAATTTTTGATTCAAAAATGAGTGTTCTAAAATAGAAGACTGATTATTATTCAAAGAAAAGAATTCTAACTTTCCAGGAGTAACGCCAACATTAAAATTATTCACTAGATTATTCTGATCATCATATACATATACATCTCCGTAAGAAAAAAAATCAGTATTACTGGCATATAAATAATTATCTACACCCTCTATGATTTCATAAAAATTTAAATCTATACCCTCTTCAACCCCTAAAGTCTCCATATTTTCAAAATCAAATTTATATAAAGAATTCCCACCTGATATTTGATAATTTAAATAATCCCCTCTCAATGTAGATGTTCCACATCCCGTAGATAATTCAGAGAGATCTTCAGTAACAACTTCATCATTTATTAAACTAATTCTTGAAATTGAACTTCCAGACCAATCTTTATTATTTACAGTTATTATATAATCCCCTTTCACCATCATATTATCAGGATTTTTTCCATTTTCACCTAAATCTATTTCATACAAATAATCAAATGTATTTGCATCCAAAACACCAATTAATCCTTTTTCATTACCCCACTCAAAGCCATTGTTAATTGCAACATAAACTAAGTCATCTTTTATAACTAAATTTTGAGTTGACCATTTTGGTCCATTTATGGTATCTAGCTCATTTAACAGCGCTAAACTGTTTTTATCATAAATCTGTACGTAAGAATCAAAAACTATCGGCGAAAAAGTTGTATAGTCATAATCGCCTCTTGATAGATATAAATTTTCATTATGAATTAGTAAGTTTCTCACACCCTGAACTTCAACTTGACTTAATAGCTCAAAAGAATTCAAATCGTATTTAAGAACCCTGTTATCTGCTGCCACATAAAGACAATCGCCATCTACAATCATATCTGAAGCAAATCTGACTTCATCAATTATAATGACTTCTTGATAAATTTGAGAATCCATATCAAAAACACCAATTGAAACAGGCTCAACAACTTCTTCATTTGAATAATCATAATAACCTTCATTTAATATAATTAGCCCTTCATTATTTTGAGAAAAAGCAAAAAATGAAAATAAAGAAAAAAGCAAAAACGTATGTTTCATAACGATAAAATTTAATGTGTCAAAAATATTCATTTAATTTAATTTATCATAAAAAAATAATGTTGAAAGTAACATTATCAAATTATAAAAACAATCCTCAATAGGTATATTAAAAAAAGGTATTCTAAATCCAATAATATGCTCAGCGTTATATGTAACAATTGCATCACTAAAACTACCTGTTAAAAAACCATTAATTAATAAGAATGGCATCATACAAACCAAAAACCACCTAAAAAAAGAACTGATCCATTTTTCATTTTGAAAAGAAAGAACAACTAAACCAAAAGATGAAAGTGAAAAACAAACATTAGTATATAGCTGATCATAAAAAATCCAAGCAAAAATTAACAACAAAACAGATAAAGAAATAGTTATCTTTCCAATATAAGGAAATGGCTGTTTTAAAGGAGCTAAATAAGCCAATGTCTCATAAATAAAAACACAAGAAAATGGAATACAAATAAAAAACAACCATTCTTCTATGGGCAACTTAAAAACATCCAAACCAATTGTAAAATCATCACTAAAATGCCAAATGTTATTATATGAAAAATAAATATCCCAAGGAATAAAAATAAGCATCATTAAAAAAATACCCGTGAATAATTTTTTCCATTTTTGAAAATATCTTATTCTAGATTCAAAACTTGCCAACAACGGAAAAATTATTGTAATAAATAAAAGAAAAAAATAAAAATAGTGGTTTTGAAAAAAGTCCATTATAATTCTATAACTAAGAGAACTCAACTAATGTAAAAAAAATATTTAGCATTATGAGAGTTACCAATTGAAAACATTAATAATGATAAAGTAAAAAGTAATATTTTTTTCATGATATAATTATTAAAAAATTTAATTTTATTCAAATTAAGCACCTTAACTTTAATTAAAAGTAAACTAAATGTTAAATAATATGAAACACATCAGTATAATCATGATTTTGTGTTGTTTAAACCTAAATGCACAAACTATAATAACAGATAGACCAGATCAAACAGAGAGTTCCTCTACAATTCAACAAGGAAGCGTGCAAATTGAAAGTGGAGTTTTAATTAGTCAAAATAGCACTAATTATGATTTTTATTCAACTAATGAAAGAAATATCTACTTCCCATCAACATTATTTAGAATAGGATTAACTGAAAAAATTGAATTAAGATTATTTAATCAATATCAACAAATGTGCACACAAACAAATTCATTTAATGGATTTAATAATTTAGAACTGGGATTAAAGTTGCAATTATTACAAAAAGAAAATGGATTTACAGAAATAGCTTTTTTATCACACATGGTTATACCAACTGC
>MDSW01129389.1_pt1 | contig 17882 bp, 8 predicted proteins | sample 811171 | NCBI WGS metagenome assembly MDSW01 (sample SAMN05326641, study PRJNA326480) | marine metagenome | isolation source: seawater | place: Atlantic Ocean: North West | collected 2012
AAGCGTTCGGGATCGTGGTCGCGAGATAAAGCGCGATTGATTGCCAGAATCCGGTCTACGGTTTTTGAGCTATGTCCTGGTGTAAAATCCATATCACCTTGAAGATATCGCCATAGATGGCGTCGATGCCACAATTGGGCGTAACTGGTTTCAAATCGAGCGCTCACCCGCGAAAAGGCTAGGGCTGCTGAGGCCCGACCTTGTTCATAGAGAGCAGCGGCGCGCTCTTGGTTTTTGCCTCGAGCGTGCAATTGGCAAGCTACCAGATAAAGCGGCCAAAGAATATCTGGCTCACCCAGTTTTTCGCTCAGTAAAATGGCGGCCTCGACCCGCTTGAGTCCATTTTGAAGTGGAGCATCTTTCGGTAGGTGGGCGAGCGCCAGCCAAACCCCGGCTTGGGCAGCGATACGTTCCCGCTTGATTGCCAAGGCGTCATCCACTGTTTGCGCAGCGAGATTTCGGGCTTTTTCAAATTGGTTTTGGACGAGATAAGCTTGGGCCTGCGCGCCAAGAGCTTCGGTTTTACCCGCTTGGTTGCCCGCTTTTTCAAACATTTTGATGGCGTTTTGTAGAGGGAGCTCTGCTTCGGCGGCATGACCGCGAGCGACTTGAACTTCAGCCCCCAGGACCAGAAGATAAGCCCATTCGGTATCCATGCCTTGGGCCTGCGCCAGCTCTGTTGCTTGTGAGATAAGCGTATGGGCTTGTTCCAATTCGCCAAGGAAGAAGAGCAAGTTGCCGCGGGTCACCCCAATGCGGACTTGTTCTTTGGTGCCATCAATGGCGTAGGCTATTTCCGCAGCTTCTCGGTAGAGTTCAACAGCTTCCTCAAAGTGACCCGTCTCATGCTTGAAGACTGCCAAGTTGGTTAAGCGGACGACTTGATGAGGGAGATGGTGTGCTTGGCGAGCAGCCTGAAGGCTTTGTTGGTAGAGCGTGAGTGCACCGCTGGGGTCACCAGATTTATGCAGCAACATGGCCAAAGTCGCCCGAATGAGGTCCAGATTTTCCGGATCTTGAAGTCCATGCGCTTGTTGGTAAGCCGACTCAATATCTTTTCGGGCCCCATCCATATCGCCTTTGTAGTAGGCAATGAGACCTCGGGTAGAGAGTAAACGCGGAGCCAGTGGATGATGTTGTTTGCGTTTGAGGGACTGAGCAATCAATGCCTGACTATCGTCGAGTCGTGCACTCATGAGCAGTGCTCTGGATGCTAGAACTTCCGCTAAGTCTCGTTCTGGGACATCGCTGCTAAGCAGGGGTTGCATGGAGTCTACAGTCTGCTGGTATTGGCCTGCTTGAAGGTACGCGCTGGCTAGCTCCAAATTGGCTTGCGGTGAAGATCCTGCCTTTTGGAAGGTGTTGATGGCATCGCCATGTTGACCACGTGCCACGAGAATTTTACCGAGTTCAATGCATACGCTTTCTCGCCGGGAATCATCGGGCGGCAGTGTTTGGAGAGTCTGCTCGTATAAAAATGCTGCTCGGTTGATATTGAGTTCATTTTTAGATTGTTCGGCTCCCAACATGAGATGGGGCACGGCTTCAATGGGGCGGGAGTCCTCAAGCAGCAGAAGTCCGAGTTCTGCTTCCACTGCAAAGCGGTCAGCATTTTTTTCGAGCAGGCCTATAAGCTTTTCAATGTCTTCGTTGGCCACCTGCTGTTGAAGGTGCTCGCGCAATCCTTCGCTGGCAATGGCCAGGGCCGGTCCTTGAGAGTGGCGTTCTCTCGTAATCAATTTTTGGTTCAAGAGTATTTCGATATGTTCAGCTGTTTGTGTGTCGGATGTGGGCCAGCCGTCAAGCCACCAATGCTGGGGCGCCGGTTGGGGTAGCCAGGCCAGCAAAGAGGCCAAACGCTGTACTTCTGGATGAAGTGCCTGGATGCGGTCATGCTGGTCGGTGGATGCGGGTAAGCTTAGCTCTTTACGGGATAGGGCTTTAACCAGCTCTCGACCCGGAAAAGCAGCCAGCAAGCGCACAATTTGTTCTGGGTTTCCCCCGGTCATATTGAGAACTTCGGCCGCTGCTTTGGAGTCGTCAGGACGCAGAGGACGCCGTGCAAGAAGCATGTCTGAAATGCTTTGAAGATCGAGGCTGGGTAGAGTGATGAAGTTTGAAGCGGCGTCCGGTTTGGACTCCTGATGAAGGTCTAAGTTTTGCGTTTGAAGCCAGAAAAGACCTTTTGGGAAGCCCCGACGGCTGAGGAAATCAACAAATTCAGCCAGGGGACTGGAGCTAGGAACATCATCAAAAATGAGCGCCATGGGTTTGGCTGCAGTGCGCCGCGCAAGTTTAGATGCTAATTTTGAGAATTGTTGCCATTTAATGGCCGCCGGATCTTGAGCCTTTTCTGGCTCCCCGGTTTTGGCTTGTTCTCCGAGAAGAGCCCATAGTTCTGTGAGTTGCCCAGAGGTTGCGGGGCGCACCCCACCGGGAACTTCATAGTCCAATAAAATAGCCATGGCGGCAGCTTTTTGGGCAATGCTGGTTTTGCCGCAGCCTTGTTCACCGGCAAGCTTAAGACCCGCGCCAAGTTTTTTAGCTTGTATGAGCTGGCCCTGAATCTGGCTCAATAGCGAGTCTTGCCCGACGGGACCTCCGGCGATACCCGTATCTTGAAGTTGTTGAAGCCCGTCCTGGCTCTGTTCGGCGGCGTGAACCACAAATAGTTCAAAAACTTGGGCTGCTGAAGGGCGTTTGGCGGGATTGGGATGACTCATAGCTTTGAGTTCATTGGCAAAGCGCCCACTGGAAATTGGCTGCCCAAGTCCCGAGGGCAAAATCTCGCCCAAGCCATGGGCGATTGTTGCGGCGAGGCTGTAAATATCAGAGGCGAGGCCAGCTCTTGCCTCCAGTGCTTCGGGGGCCATGAATCTTGGCGTTCCACCCTGGTTGCCAAGATGCTCGGTACGAGTCGCCAAGCCAAAGTCGATCAGCGTCGCGTGAGGAGCGCCGGCCCTCGAATCCACCAGAACGTTTTCGGGCTTGATGTCGCCGTGCCGGATCCCGTGTTGATTAAGAGCTGCCAAAGCAGAGGCGATTTGGGCTCCAACGGTGGCGATCTGGGCCGGCGATGCGTGCTTGGCCCATTGATTGAGGGATTGACCAGGAGCTACCGATTCAACCAAGCAAATACGAGAATCACTGGACTGATGCGGCCCAAGGATTTCGAAAACCTCAAATACTTCAACTAGATGTGGATGAGAGAGCCCAGCCAAGAGCCCATATTCTTTCCTGAGATGGGTGGCTGAAAAAGGGGTGTCCGGCAGTTGGATCTTGAGAACAACTTCACGATGGGGAGTCCAGCTGTCTCTGGCCAGGAACGCTTCCGCACTTTCACCCCGTCCCAAAAGGGTATGGGGCCGATAGCGCTCGCCAAGGAGCTCTGCTTTAGCAATGAAATCCGTCATGAGGCTCACAAGGTTTCTTGATACTCACCAAATGTCCAGTGTTGGCTTACTTTATGCGAATTTCGTTCGAGAAGAGAGGAATTACCGGGTTTGATCGCATGAAAATTGTTTCACATTCAGGGTTTACTTGACACTTCACGTCCGAAGTCTGTAAGAAGGCCGCCGATGCTGATGTAGCTCAGATGGCTAGAGCATACGGCTCATAACCGTAGTGTCCGGGGTTCGATTCCCTGCATCAGCACCAACCCTTTCTTCTTTATTTCCAAGTATTCATGATTGATTTTAAGTCTTCGACCAGGAATCGAACCCTTCGGGTTCCGCTTTGCTAGGATCCGTAACATCCGAGCACTCCTATCGGAGCGTTCGTTGCAACGGCTGCACGCTCGCACCCTGCATCAGCACCAACCCTTTCTTCTTTATTTCCAAGTATTCATGATTGATTTTAAGTCTTCGACCGGGAATCGGTTGCTCTGAGCCGCGCTTGTTCCTCTTGCAGTGAAAAAGCGATAGGGAACCCTCGGAGATTGAAATGAAAATAGTTCGCTTAGAAGATGGTTCCATTGGTTTTGTAGACAGACGTCCTTTGTCTAAGGTTTTCGGAGCTTTTTTCTTTTTCATTGGAGCCCTGCCGGTTCCTGCGCTTTTTACTGCAGCTACTTCTGGCATGGAGGGAATGCACCCGGTAGCCGTTGTCATGGGGGCCTGTTTTGCGTGTGTGGGGTTGTTGATTGGAATTTGTTTTTTAAACAATTGGACTGAGACTTGGGTCATGATGGCTTCCAAGCATGTTCACGTTAAGGGACGATTCGGATTTTGGAAAAGAGAAAAGTTCTGGGACTTTGAGGAAGGTGGGGTGGTGAAGCCATGGATTAAGTCCAACAGTTTCACCAAGAACATTAGGGCTGGTTTGAACATCGAATCGAAAGACGAAACTTTTGAGGTGATTGCTGGCGATGCCACAGCTTTTCCGAGAGCGATTCAATTGGGGCCGCATTTGGCTGGGCTTCTCTCTATTGATTATGAAGAACCCAAGCCCATTCCAGACGTTCAAATTTATCCGCCTCCGCAAACACGGCCCGATGGTTTTGATGCAACTCATTTTATTGAGGACTTACCCGATAAAAATGGCCGAATATTTATAGCTTTTGGTCTCCTTATCTCGGGATGTGGACTTATTGAGCCCTCAAACATCATTTTGATGTTCATGACTCAGGGACCGGCTTTGTTGTCGATCTATTTTGGACTTCGCGTCGTACGAAAATTTGCTCAACTGAAAATTGATCTCGACAAGGGCACCATGACGTATCGATGGCGTCATTTGTTTGAGCATTACAACCAAGAATTACCAATCGATGCCATAGCCAGTGTTTTGTTGACACATATGGTCTCGGATAACCGCGCGCAGAGTAAGTATCATGTGACTTTGTACTTTGGGGAATTTTCAATTCCATATTTTAGCGCATACAGCTCTAAGACTCTGGTAAAAGAAGTGCAGGAAAAAGCTTGGGAACTCTCAAGTCAATTGGGCTGCCCTTTGATTGTAGCGGTGAACAAAAGCTTGGATATATCCGAACGACTCGCTTTTAATTCTGAATCTACGACGGAAGAATAAAATAGAAGACCGTGTTGTCTGATTGAAGAGAGAAGAGGCTGACGTGAATCATAGGATTTTGGGAATTCTTTGTGTTCTGACTTTTGTAACGGCAGAAGTTCAAGCAAAAAAATGGGATACCTTTGAAGGTTGGGCCGACTACCTCTCGCGGCATCGAACCGAATGTGTTCCGCCGTTTGCTAAGTTGCGAAACCGCTCAAAAGTTGTGATTGGCAAAAGTACTTTCCGTATGGAGGGAACCAAGCTTGTCGAGTTGAAACCTCGTTTGCGAGCCAATACCCGCATTGGTGTGATCTCGGCGCCTAAAGATGGCTCCAGCGTTACCCTCGACAACATCCGAAACTTTGTGAGGTCTTTTCAGGCGCGCGATGTTCATTGGATTGTCGCCAATGGTGATTTAGCTTACGACCCCGGTGCTTTGCCGGAGGTATTGGATGCTTTGGCAGAAAGTAATGTTCCGGTTTTTGTGAGTATTGGCAATGGAGAGTCTGTGGCACCGTTCAACGATGCAGTCTTGGCTGCCATGACCAAGCATAAAAATATTTTCAACACGAATTTTATACGTTGGGTAGAAGGGGCAGGGGTTAGCATGATGACTGTTCCCGGGTATTACGACCCGAATTACATTCATCCCCCTGATGGTTGCGCGTATCAAAAAGAAGATGTTGCGAGTATGGCCGATTTAGCTAAGCGCAGCCGCAATAAGCGCCGACTTCTTGTTTCTCATGGTCCGCCTCTTGGAAATAATCTGAATGGGTTGGATGTCATTCACGATGGTCGCAATGTTGGCGATACGTCTCTAAACGATTTGATGAGCAAGGCTAAGATTCAGTATGGGATTTTCGGCCATATCCTTGAATCCGGAGGCCGGGGCGTGAATGTTGCTCAAGATCCCATCCCAGCTGGGGTGAAAAGTAAAACGCTCTGGGTCAACGTTGGTTCGGCGAGTGCTATTCCGTGGAAGATGGTTGATGGGCATTTCGAAGAAGGTATGGCCATGGTGATGACCATCTCCAAAGACGGCGCCAGTTATGAAGTGGTAAAAGCTGCCGCGGCCAGAAGTCTTCGCTGGACTGGAGGTCAGCCATGAAAACGTTTCGTGCCAGTTTTATCTTTTTGTGCATGACCTTTACGCTTCACCTGGTGGGCTGTGGCAAAACAGTAAGGCTTGTTCAGCCTGCAGCTCTTGCCAAAGCTCCCGAGCAATCCCCACCAGAGAAGATGGTCGTGGGCACCACTTTCATTGGTATTGCCCCTGATTCGTGTACTGGCAAAGGTACTTATTCGGCTAAGGAATTGGCCGATGTGGGTACTGCGGCTTTTAATGCACGGGATTGGGACAAAGCTGCGGCTTGTTATGGACTCTTTGCTGAGTCCTACTCAAAGCACAAAGATTACGGTGTAGCAGTTTACAATTTGGGTTTGGTGCAAATGCAGCTTAAATTGTTCGCGAAAGCCCAGAAGAACTTTCAAAAACTTCTCAAGAATTTTCCGGGACATAAGCATACTGCCGACGCTCGACTCTTTTTAGGCAAGGCATTTTTAGAGCAGGGCAACCACAAAATGGCGATGCAGATTTTCAAGAACATCGCCTATACGCCAGACATTGATTGGTACGATAAGGTCGAGTCTTTTACACAAATGGGGCGCAGTCAGATTAAGCAAAAAAACTTAAACTTGGCTGAAGAGTATTTATGGCAAGCTTACCATGCCTACCGACGTGGCGACCGTGAAGAGGGTTATGCTGACCCCTATGGCCTTGCTCAAATTCACTTTAACCGCACTCAAATTAAAGAAATCATGATGCAGGATGCGGTCATTGAATCTCCTAAAGATGAGAGCGATGCAGAAAAAGAACGGGTCTTTGAGAGCTTGGAGAGAAAAGCGAAATGGCTCTTGGATGCGCAAAAAGGCTATCTCCAGGTGATTCGAACCGGTCACGCTTATTGGGCGACTGCCGCGGGTTATAAAATCGGGGCACTCTATGAGCGGCTCTACGACGAAATTGTAAAGGTTCCGTCTCCTCCAGATATCAGCGAAGAAGAAAAGGTTATTTACCGTGAAGAGTTGATCAAGAAAGTCTCCGTTTTGCTGCGTAAGTCGCTCACGGCCTTTCGTAAGGTGTGTAAGGTTGCCAAGCGTATTCAGGTTGAAAATGAATGGGTGGCTAAAAGTCAGGCCAGTATGGAACGATTGTTGGAAGTTTTGACTCAAAGTGGGCATTTGAATGCACCCAAGAAAAAGGCGAAAGATAAGGCAGGTGATCAGCCAAAGCCGGCGGATCCGCCAGCAAGTTAAGACTGGTGCCAATCGTAGAGGGGGAGAAATGAAAGACTTGATGAGAGTAAGCGCGGCTACCTTTACGGGGTTCTTGTTGTGTCTTTTGGCTTGCGTGTCTTGCACAGAGCCTTTGGTTGATTCAGACACTTCAGATTCCAGTGAACCATCCACGGAGCCATCCGATACAACGGTCGATGCTAGCGAGGATGTGGCGCCGGTTGAACCAAGCGAAGATTCTCAAGGGCCAGATGATAACAACGATGAAGAACAAACGGATGCTTCGTCTCCCGATGAGCCAAGTGAACCCGGAGCTCCGGTAGAACCGGAAGACGATGGCCCTCTGGATGGATTTGGCGAGATCTCTGGTGCTTGCGGTATTTTAGACTTGATGACCCGTCAACAAACTGAGCCCTTCTTGGTTCGCAACGCCATTGATTTTGATGATGACCCCTACGATGACTCGGATTTAGACTTATTGACCGATGGTGGTCGAGAAATTGTATCGGACGGAAATGCCGGTGGCAGCTCTCTTTTATCCGAGCTCTTTGCATTTGAAGTGTTGGCCCGTTGTGAGGATGCGCAACTGATTAAGACCGAAACTGAAATCACTTACAGCGATCCATCCGGCAAGAAAACAGACTTACTGGTCATGGTCGGCGAATCGAGATTGGGTGTGAGTGTGACCAGAGCCGTGGGCTATCCACGTGACGACCCTTACACAGTGGAAATAGCCCAAGCACTTTTGGAGCAGAAGCTCAGTGGTGTTGTTTCGAGCACCGCCAATATGAGCGATGAAGATGTCTGGTCTAAGCAGATATTACACATAGTAGCGTACGCCGACGAGCACGCTCTTTCGTTGGAAACCGCTTACGAACTCATCTCTGAGGATGTTCGCAGCAATACGGTCGTGTGGGTGACCGTTTCTCACGGCGATGATGAGTTTTTGTATTGACCGAAATTGCCTGTTATTTCAGTTGATTGGACAAGTTTTGATTCATGAAGAACCCAGATGAAGCTTCCTGCTGACTTGGATAAGGAATCTCCCTGGCCGATAGCTGTCCTATGGTCTAAGGTCATGTCATGAGAATTCGAAGCAGGATGCTCACATGCATCATCATAGCAGCATTGAGTGGCTGTGGGGCAGAGCCCGTTGGTGAGCCGGCGGAGCCAGCGCCTGTTTCCACCGAAGTTGGTGAGGTCGCGACCGGTGAAGTTCCCACTCATGTCGGAAATGTCATTGTGACCAATCGTACTCAGCTCGAGGCACTTCGTGGTTACGTGGTGATTCAGGGCAATGTGTTTATCAACCCATTGATGGTGACAGATCTCGAACCATTGTCTTCTCTCGAACGTATCGAGGGAACGCTCGATATCGCATATGACCGAATTCAAGTTCAGTCTCTAAAAAGTCTTTTTGGGTTGCACCATCTGCGTGCCGTATCGGGTTATGTCCAAATTGAAAACTGTAACTTACTGGAGCACTTGGGCGGTCTTGATGCTTTACAAGTCGTAGGCGCTTCGCTTTCAGTTTACAACAACGATGTGCTGGGTTCAGTGGAGGCTTTACGTACCCTTGAAGTGGTCGGCATGAACTTAAACATCCTGAATAATCCCAGTCTGCCGTGTTACGAAGCGGAAGATTTGGTTGATGACCTGGGCGAGAACTCGGTTGGAGGCTCTGTCAGCGTTCAAAACAATGGCGAGGCTGTTGGTGCTGCTTGTCTTTAGCCGTTCAGGTTTTGGCCATTATAAAGTCTGAATATTCGTTTTCCCCGCGGACTCTGTGTTAGTCTTTCGTGATCTTATAACTCTCGAGAGACCCTGTAGTGATGATGAATAATCAAAATTCTGCGAGTCATCGTAAACATCTTTTGGGCTTTGTCATTGCACCGTTGGTGATTGGCTTTTTGGCCACTTACGCCGAGAGTTCGGGACGTTTTGAGAGACTCAACGGCATCGCCTGGGATTACTTTAAGGTTCAAAGTACACCTTCTGCTCCAGACTCGAGAATCCGCATCATTGAAATTGATGATAAGACTGAAAATGCGTTGGGCTGGCCCCTTGAGCGCGAATCATTGGCTCGTTTGATTCAAGCGGCGAAAAAATATGGGGCGCAGGCGGTTGGCTTTGACCAGCTTTTTACCGAAGACAGTGAGTGGGGCGAAGACGACGATGACGCATTCCGCGATGCCCTACCGCCGGATGGTACAGTGGTTTTGCCATCGTTGATCAAAGCACCGTTGATACCAGATTTGGAAGCGACCCAGCGTGGGAAGAGTCACCCACTTTTGGATGTCGGCGATGATGGTGTGGTGCGCCGAGTCGAATTTAAGTTGGTGTCTGATGACGGCGCTGAGAAGACAAAAAGCTGGACGGCATTGGGGGTCGAAGTTGCGAGAGCCGGAGGTGCTGGCGGAAATTTTAGCCATGAGCGTTCAGGTGAGATGGGCTACATCAATTTCAAGAATCAAGAAGCGTGGCGTCACCAAAGTCTCCTGGAGGTCTTCAACCTCATTCAGTCTGAAGATGAGGCATTGTTGCGAGAATTCTTTAAGGACACGTTTGTCTTGATTGGTGTAACGGCGTTGGGCCGTCATGACACGATATACATTCCCTCATTGGGGCAGATTGCTCCGGTTTACGGCCATGCAAATGTTTTAGATAATGCGCTGAATGACGACTTTCTCCTGCATTTTTCATCGCGCTCCAAGCGGGCTCAGCGTTTTTTCTACATAGGCTTAATCTTATTTCTTTCTGCTGCAGCACTTTATCTGCGACCTCCTTACGCGTTGGGTATTTTTGCATTGGCCTTCGCGGGACTTTGGATTGCCGGCTATGTTTTGTTTGCTCATCAAGGTGTGATGATTGATGTTGCTGGCCCATCCTTTGTATTGGCTTTGACACTCCTGTTTTCAGGTCCCAATCTCACGCGGGAGCTTCGAGAAGCATTGGATGTCCAGGAGAGGTTTGCCGCCGAGCTGCAAGTGAAGGTGGAAGAAAGAACTGCTGAGCTTGAAGAACAAACGCGGGTAGCACAGAGCCTGCGTCTAGATGCTCAGCGATATGCTTCTGAACTCGAGGTATTGGATAAACAAAAAACTGCGTTCTTTCAGAATATGTCCCACGAGCTCCGTACGCCTTTGACCCTTATCTTAAACCCACTGGAGGAGGCTGCTCAGCGTTATGGAGATGACGAAGACTTACCGGTGGCAGTCAATAATGCGCGTCGACTCTTACGCTTGGTCAATCAGTTATTGGATTTTCAAAAACTCGATGCAGGCCGCCAATCACTGACCTTACGACCTTTGAATCTTAATCAGTTTTTAATGATTTGCGGTGATTACTTTAAGTCAGCTTGCTCCACGAAGGGTATCAATTTTGATTTGGTCGTGGATTCACAGCCCCGTATTATTCTCGCCGATCCCGATGCTCTGGAAAAAGTCATCTTCAATTATTTATCCAATGCATTGAAATACACCCAGTCCGGCGGTCACATCTCTTTAGGAGTTAAAGATTTAACCGATTCAGCATCCATTAAGGTTTTTGTCACAGATTCCGGGCAGGGAATTCGTAAAGAAGACCAATCGAAGCTCTTTGAGGTATTTGGGCAAGTTGAGGGGTCGACCACCCGGGAATACGAGGGCACTGGCCTGGGCTTGGCTTTGGCGAAATCTTTGGTTCAAGAGATGAAAGGTAACGTTGGGGTCGAAAGTGAGTGGGGGAAAGGGGCCACCTTCTATGCAACGTTTAGTTTGTCTGAAAATCAGCAGGCAGACGTTCAGGATGTAACCTTTTCAAATAAGGCTTGGCTTCTGGCGGACAAAGGCGCCACCGGCCTTGAGTCGGACATTGAAGACGAAGAAATAGAAGATGCTCTGACCCCGCAGGACAAGGCAACGGTCTTGGTGGTGGATGACCTAAAAGACATGCGCGAGTTGATAGCTAAGACCTTAGTGAAACAAAACTATCGAGTCTTAAAAGCAGCCAATGGTGCTCATGGCTTGGAGATGATTGAGCAACACCGACCAGATTTGGTTATATCCGACTGGATGATGCCGAAACTTTCGGGACCTGAGATGTTGGCACAAGTACGCGAGAATGACGATATCTCGGGAACGCCCTGCATTCTCTTAACGGCGAAGAGCGATGATGAAAGTAAGCTTATTGGTACCCAGATAGGTGCGGATGTCTTTCTTGGAAAACCATTCAATGCACAAGAACTTGTTTCGGCCGTGCGAAATCTATTGGCTCTCAAAGCCAAAGAAAAAGAAGTGCTCCAGCTCAACCACTACATTACCGAGAGCGTATTGAAACGTTATCTTCCGCCGACTTTAATCACGGAAATTGTAGAAGGCCGTTTAACCATGGATAAACCCGCGGAGCTGCGGACCATCACGGTTCTGTTCAGCGACTTGGTCGGATTTACCAAGGTATCCGAAAAACTCGGTCCAGAAGGTATCGCGTCATTTTTGAATGCTTATTTGACCAAAATGAATGAGGTCATTTTCGAGTACGGTGGCACAATCGATAAATTTATTGGTGACGCGATCATGGTGATGTTTGGCGCTCCCAACGACGTGGAACCTAAGGACCAGGCTAAGCTTGCTGTTCAATGTGCGTCAGCGATGCATATTGAGATGGAACGTTTATGCAAGGAGTGGGCGGAGCGTGGTGCAGGTGATCTAAAGATGCGAATTGGTGTGCACCAGGGTGCGGCAGTGGTTGGCAATTTTGGTTCCGATAAGCGCTCTGACTATACCTGTATTGGACCGACCGTTAATCTTGCGTCCCGAATTGAGTCTGCAGCCGGGCCCGGCGAGACTTTTGCATCGGACTTGGTGCGTAAGCAGTTAGCCGAAAATTGGTTTCAAGGTGCAGGGCAGTTTGAATTGAAGGGTTTGGATGAGTCCCAAGAACTCTACCGGCTTATCGTATAAGAGGTTCTGCCCCGTGCCGCTGACGTGAATAAGATGTGATTTTGGTTTGGCTGCTGTGTTAGAGTGAAACCTAACATGATGGGCTATTTACTTGGGTTGGACTTTCATGCCGGACTCGGAAGCATTTCAATTTACCTGGAACAAGGCAGGCTTAGCTCTCGTCTTGGCGTTGGTCTTTGGTGCAATATGGGTCAGTCAACCGGATGTGGGACTTGAAGCTAGCCGAGATGTTACCCTTGAAGCGGGTCACGGAATGTATTTCGAGGCCACGGAAAGTGGCGATGTTATTTACACCAAGGGGCCCATAAAGCCGACTCACTTGTTTTCGAGAATCGTGAAGAGGCGGGGATGGCAAACCTATGTTTATTTTCAGTCTCATTTTGGAACCTTTCTGCGGTACAATCGTGAACTCCGGAAAATAGATTCACTGGGTTCTCCAGAGCAATTTGGACATTTTGATTTGGACGAAGAGCTACTCTTTGTTGAATGGCGCTCGGGTCGAATTACCCATCCTCTGAAAGAAGAAGATGCCAAGCTGGCCCTGGGTGAGAAACCGGCGGTACCTGCCGAAGTTGTGGATGAGAAGCAAAAAGGCATGAGTGTTGGGGAATCACCGGATCTTGGTGAGCATCAAGGGGACATCGTTCTCGATTCAGAAGAGTCACTGAAAAGGATATTCGGGTACAGCAGTGTGAGCGGTGATGTTCGGATTGTCGGAACACAACTTGAAAATCTCGCCAGCTTGCGAACCTTACGTCGTATCGGAGGAAGTTTAATCATTTCAGAGAATCCGCAGCTAAAAGGAATTTATGGCATACGTGGAATCAGTTTGGTTGCAGGTGATGTTGTTATCGCGAACAACCCTGTCCTTGGGAATTTACAAGGTTTATCCAGCATCGGAGAGGTAGAGGGTAAGGTCCTTATTGCAGACAACCAATCTTTAACCAGGTTGAATGGTGCGGAATCGGTTCGAGCGAAGGGCGATTTTGAACTGGTGAACAATCGAGGTTTGAGTGGCTGTGCGGAGGATATTTTATTGCGTCAAAGCAATTTTCAGAAGTCGAGGGCTGAGATTTTGGCGCACAGAATAGCAAGAGAGGGTTGGGAGGCGGAGAGTGCCTGTAAAGAGCCCTTGGCAAATCACCATGAATTGACGGCAGAAGTCTTGGAACGAGCGCTCAAGCAAATGGCTATGGCCATGGCTCGTTTAGACTTAGAGCTTGAGCGCGCCCACCGACAACAAGTTCGAGAACTTGAAAAAATGGCGTCTGAAGTTAAACAGATGGCAAGCTTGGCAAAAGGACAGAGCCAAGCGTCAAAGACGAAATTACGGTCCAGAGAGTTTCTAATGCCCACTTTTGGAAACGAAGTTGGCGCTTCAGCGCGCTCACCCAAGGATGAGGAAAGCCGCCTGAGAGGGCCCTGTATTTTTCCTAACCAAAAATTGTCGGCAGAAGAAAGACGTAAAAAGTGCCAGATTCAGCGTAAGAAATGGCGATTGAATCTGAAGAAACCTGCGTATGTATATGTGTTAGAGAGTTTAAGGAACCCGGCTCAGCGGCATATAGAATGGGGTCCAGAACCATCTCTCCGGGAGAGAATGCACACCCGTGGATTGGTACCTGAGACCGCTCGACTTGCGCCGTGGAATTTGATTTACAAACGTAAATTCCCTACCGGTAATCGGGCAAAAGATTTTGTGGACCGATTACGTAAGAACATGAAAGAGCAAGAGCAGAAGCGAGTTGGATTGCTCACCTCACAAAAGAAATACATGAAGAAGCTGCAGAGGTTAAAAGAAAATGAGAAATCCAATTAGACTGGGATTCGACTGCATTTAAGGACGTGCAGAAGATTTAGTGGTGCGATTCCTTGCGTCCCGTTGACAGTATGATTTGATAATTTGGGGGAGCAGGCATGCACGATGACGCGCTTGCTTAAAAGTCGACCATGCAAAAAATAATAGCACGTTTTCTGACACCACTGCTGGAACATACCGGTAATGAAGAGCTACGACGTGCTATTGTGACGCGTCATATCGCTTTAGCTGGCGTGGTTTTAGGAGCGGGATATGCCGCGCTCAATGCGGCGGCAGGTATTTGGATTGGTGCGTTAGCGAATTTACTCTTTTCGTTTTTGTGGATGTTTATTGCGGAGATGTGCCGGCGAGGTGCAGTGAACAGCAGCCGTCATGTAATGCTCGTTGTTACCAATTTTCATCTCTTGTTCACTGCTCTGTATATTTTCGGCGCGGATTGTGGCGGACACCATTATCTCTTGGCCTCCGCAACAGTCGGTTCTCTGTTTTTTACAATGGAGGAATGGCGCTGGAAGATTTTTTACCTCGCTTTTGGTTTACTCTTTTTCTTACTGCTTGAGTATGAGTTGGTGGCCTACCAACCAATTGAGAATATACCGCTTGAAGTAGCGCGGATATTTGAAATGGTTTCCATCATAGGAACGGTGAGTTTTATTTTCGCGTTTTTATACTGCTATCAATTTGCAGTTCTACGAGCCGAGAAAAAACTTGATTGGGCCCATAAGCGATCCGAGGAGCTGCTTTTAAATATTCTTCCACTGCCCATCGCCGAACGTCTAAAGGTGGGAGAGTCTGTCGTTGATAGATTCGAAGAGGTGACGGTCATGTTTGCCGATATCTCCGCCTTTACCAAGCTGGCAACCGAGATGGTGCCAGTTGATGTGGTGGAGATGCTCAATGAGATATTTTCTGCTTTCGACTCCATTGCGGACGTTTATAATTTAGAGAAGATTAAAACGATTGGTGATGCGTATATGGTTGCGGGGGGAATACCCAAGCCGAGCGTAGAACACGTGGAAGCGGTTGCCCGCATGGCATTGGATATGCGCGATTGGCTTACTCACTACCGTGACAAAAATGACCTCGATATCGGTATTCGTATTGGTATCCACACGGGCCCAGTGGTCGCTGGCGTCATTGGTTCCCGTAAGTTCATTTACGACCTTTGGGGTGACACCGTGAACATAGCCAGCCGAATGGAGTCCCACGGTATTGTGGATGAGATTCAGGTCTCACAGACAGTCTACGAGCGGTTAAAGTCCAGTTTTGAGCTAGAGGCTCGCGGAGAAATTCCCATAAAGGGCAAAGGGCAGACTCCGGTTTTTCTCCTCAAAGAGTCGGGTCGAGGCTAAACCCATTCTGCTCTGATAGGCCGCTCAGTAATTACCCGATGGTTTATGAGCATCTCTGAAATTCGGCAATTAGTTGGGATTCCTGGTTTAAGTTTATCTCTTTCGTTCTTCAATGGTATCGCTCTGTAAATGAGCCTCGATATTGACTCAGACCGTGGCTAGGGGTCTTTTCTACGTGCTCTGCCTATGGCAAACTCCCTCTGCATGATTTCGCTTAGGAGTATCTGACGTCATGAATAATGAATCATTTGTTGACGGTTTAATCCTAAAATTTACGGGGGCAATGAGTCGTCTGCCTGGACTATTGATTCGGGTTCGCTGGTTCGTTTTGGCGGTATTTGTCGCATTTACGGGGGCCACGGGCTACGGCATCGGTGGGCTGGTCATTGACCAAGGCCTCGACCAGTGGTTCGACGAAGATGACCAAACCCTAAACCTCTATCAAACCTTTCGCGGCGTGTTTGGCGGCGATGCCAATATGATTTTACTCTATCAGCCTGAGAACGGTGACGTCTTTTCGGAGGACTCGCTGACACGGCTTCGTAAGTTAGAGGACCGACTCAATGAACTTCGCACAGAACCTGGTTCCGGGTTAAGCCGACTTGTCGAAGTACAATCCCTACTTTCGGTAGATGTTCTAGAGAGCGATGGCGACACCCTCTACAGCCGTCCTTTGGTTGGGAAAGATTTGCCGGTGGGTACAGACCAACGTGAGGCGCTCCGAACCCGTGCTCAGGGAATTAGAGATCTTGAAGGCTCTTTGTTCTCGTCCGATTTTAAGAATGGGATTATTGTTTTACGCACAGACTTCAACGCCAGAGCAGTGGATGAAAGTGGTGACCCGGAGGTAGGTGACGATGCCGGCGGAGAGCTTCTGGACGAAGATTCGATGGATTTCGGATTTGACGAGGAGAGTGGCGCTGAGGTGATTTCGTTTATTGACCGAGATGTTGGTAAAATTGAATCGGCGCAAATGGATGGTTTTGTGGAATTTATGGAGGCCTTGCGTGGCGTTTTAAACGAGCAGGGTTGGCGCAGTATCGATAGCCCACCAGGAACGCCAGCTTATATGGAAACATTTTTGGCAGGTCAGCCCTCGGATGCTGAATTCTTTCAGAGAAAGCTCTTTCCTGAATTTAATAAAATCGGTTTGCTCTCGATGATTGTCATTGTCATTTCGCTCTATCTTGCGTTCGGCTCTCTAAGTTACGTGGTCTGGCCTTTGTTGATTGTTGGCTTATCATTGGTTTGGACTTTGGGATCCGTTGCTTTGTTGGGTGTCAATGTCACCATGTTAATCAACGTGGTAGCGATGCTGAATCTTGCGGTTGGTGTGGCATCCTCGGTCCACGTGCTCAATGCTTATCAGTTAGGCTTAAAAGAAGGCATGGTGTGGCAGGACGCCTTGAGCCGCGCCTATGGGACTGCTGGGTTTCCTGTGGTGCTCGCTTTGACGACGACATTAGCTGGTTTATTATCTCTGACCAGCGTGCCGCTGGCGCCAATGCGTGATTTCGGCCTCTATGCTTCATTCGGTGTATTTCTGGCAATGATTGGCACCATTTTCCTTCTGCCGGTTTTGATGAGCTTTTGGTTCAAACGCACACCACCTAAAAAAGATTCAGCACTTCGAATGGTTGTGGACGATAAGTTGAGAGCTTTACTGAGACATGTGAATCAAATTTCAATCAACCAGCGAGCCATAACGGTTGTTGTCTTTTTGGGCGTGGGTGTTTTTGCGGGCTACGGCGTTTCGTTGGTTAAGATCGATACGAACTACAGTCAGGTTGTTAAAGATGGACACGGTCAGAGTGAGGTTGTGCGATTGATCGATAAGCTTTTCGGTGGCACCGCTAACCTTGAAGTGATTGTTGATACGGGGGCGAGCGATGGCGCGAAGTCACCGGAGGTTTTATTGGCCATGGAACGCTTTGTTGAGCGTTGCTTGGAAGGGGCCCCTGATTTTGTGAACCGGTCTTTCTCTTTGGTTAACCTGACCAAGGAGTCCTACCAGCGGCTTACCGACAACAGCGAAGCCAATTATAGAATTCCAGATGGTGCTGCAGCTGTTGCGCAGACGCTTTCACTCTATGAATCTGCTGATCCGGAAAACAAGAAACAGTTTGTGGACGAAAACTGGCAGATTGCTCGTATAACCTTCAATGGGTTTAGCCGGGGTTCAAGTGAGTACGAAGGCTTTCTAGAAAATGTTGATGCTTGGCTTAAGGCGGAATTTGAGCCTTTGAAGAAAGAGTACCCAAATCTCGAATGGCATACTTCCGGTCATATCTCGATGATTATGCATTTTGCGAACCTCTTTACCGAGGCGCAGATTACATCGTTTGGTATTGCTCTTGGCGTCATTTGCCTCATTGTCTTGGTGGCGTTTGGCTCGCTCAAGTTTGGACTCTTGGCTATGATTCCAAACCTTTTTCCTATTTTCATCTTGGTGGGTGCCGCAGGGTGGCT
>MDSW01180952.1_pt1 | contig 17880 bp, 19 predicted proteins | sample 811171 | NCBI WGS metagenome assembly MDSW01 (sample SAMN05326641, study PRJNA326480) | marine metagenome | isolation source: seawater | place: Atlantic Ocean: North West | collected 2012
CATCTGTTTATCCTACTATTACTTCTGGTAAAAGCACAAAAGTCATCATAGTTTCAACGCCTCATGGCATGAATCACTTCTATAGGATGTGGCATGATGCAGAGAATGGAAGTAATGAATATATTCCAACTGATGTTCACTGGTCTGAAGTTCCAGGTAGAGATGAAAAGTGGAAGAAGCAAACTATAAAAAACACATCTGAACAACAGTTTAAGATTGAGTTTGAGTGTGAGTTCTTAGGATCTGTTGATACTCTCATTGCGCCAAGCAAACTTAAGAATCTAATTTATGATAATCCTATTCAGAGAAGTGCAGGATTAGATGTATATGAACCACCAAAGAAAAAGCATGACTATGTAATGTCTGTTGACGTAGCAAGAGGAGTGGGTAATGATTACTCTGCATTCATTGTCACAGATATCACAGAGTTCCCACACAGAGTGGTAGCAAAGTACAGAAACAATACTATCAAACCAATGCTTTTCCCAAATGTTATTTGGGAGGTGGCAAGAAAATACAATGAAGCATTTGTATTGTGTGAAGTAAATGATATTGGAGATCAAGTAGCAAGTATTCTTCAGTATGACTTAGAATATCAAAACTTACTTATGTGCTCAATGAGAGGAAGAGCAGGGCAGATTGTTGGACAAGGATTCTCAGGAGCAAAAACTCAACTTGGATTAAAGATGTCCAAGACAGTTAAAAAAGTGGGTTCTTTGAATCTTAAGACGTTGATTGAAGAAGATAAATTGTTCATCAATGATTATGAGATTATCTCAGAACTCACAACCTTTGTTTCTAAACATAATTCATTTGAGGCAGAAGAGGGATGTAATGATGACCTAGCCATGTGTTTGGTCATCTATGCTTGGTTGGTAGCACAGGATTATTTTAAAGAACTAACTGACCAGGATGTTAGAAAAAGATTATATGATGAGCAGAAGAATCAAATAGAACAGGATATGGCACCTTTTGGTTTCATCAATGATGGTCTTGAAGACAGTACATTTGTAGATGATGAAGGTGATAGATGGTTTACTGATGAGTATGGTGACATGTCTTATATGTGGGACTATAAGTAATGGACTTTGATGAGCAATTTAATCTTGGTCATCTCTTGCTAGACATAAGAAAATGTAGAGTATGTGGTGTAGAGAAGAATCTTGTGGATGGATTTTACAGAACAAGAAAAGATAGAGGACCAGTTTCTTCATCATATTCATATGAATGTAAAGAGTGTTGTAAAAAGAGAGTTGTGAGAAGGAGAGTCAAGTACACTCATGATGTGTATCCAGATTGGTAGTTCACTTCCTGTTTCCCCACTGAAACACTTGAAAACAATAAATATTTTTAGTCAATCTGAGAACTTAAGGAGAATTATTAAATGGCAACTCCTCAATTATCTCCAGGTGTTTTGGTCAGGGAAGTTGACCTTACAGTTGGTAGAGCTGATAATGTTCTTGATAATATTGGTGCTATTGCTGCACCATTCAAAAGTGGTCCTATTGAAGAAACAGTTCTGATTACAAGTCAGAGTCAACTTGTCAATGTCTTTGGAAAACCCCAAGATAATGATAAGCACTATGAGGATTGGATGGTTGCATCTGAATTCCTTTCATATGGTGGCACTCTCCAAGTAGTTAGAATAGATGGTTCAAATCTGAAGAATGCTAATGCTGGTGTATCCATAGCATCCACAGATGTAAAAATTAAAAACTATGATGATTATGAGGCAAATTATTCATCTGCATCTGATTGGTTCTATGCATCTAGAGAAGCAGGTGAAATAAACACCAATCTTAAAGTCTGCACAATTGATAACTTTGCAGACCAAACAATTGGAATTACAACCACAAGTCCTGTTGGAGCTGGTGCAACTGTTGGATTTGGTGTTACTGTCCAACTGTCTTCAGTAAATACTCCTGGTGCTGGATCAACCACATCCTTTACTGGTTACCTGAAAGGTATTATCACTGGTGTTACCACTGATGCTACTTCTAACATGAAGAGTAGTATTGATGTAAGAATTGTCTCCAGAGTTTCTGGAATGGCAACTGATTCTGGAACTGAGTATCCTATTACTTATCAGGTAGGTGATGCTGGCAAATCAATTGAAGCTGCTGACACACTGACATTTGTTGAAAATTCAGGTGCTAATGTAAAAACAATTGCTGCAGCAACTGCTGTTGACTGGTATGATCAACAGACTCTGGGTCTGACAAATTCTACTATCTTCTGGAAGAATCTTGCTCCCAGACCTGTAACAAATAACTTTGCTGCTACAAGAAATGCAAAGAATGATGCACTTCACGTTGCAGTTGTTGATGATTTTGGAACAGTAACTGGTGTTCAGGGTAATATCCTTGAGACTAACTTCTTCTTATCTAAGGCACTTGATGGTGAGGAAGATGGAAATGCTCCAATCAGAAACTACTACAAGAACTATCTTGCAAACAACTCATCATATATCTTTGCTGGTGCTAATCCTGGTTCAACCTTTGATGTTGTAAGAGGTCTTAATGCTCAGGCAAGTGGATTCTCATCAGGATATACTAAAGTTACCACTGGTGCTGGTGCTTGGGGACTTGAGGCACAAGGAGTTACATTTAATGTTCTTGGTAACGTTACTTACACTCTTGGTGGTGGTGCTGATTATGGTGCAAGTGGTGGAATGGCACCTACACTTGGTGATGTCTTAACTGGTTTCAAACTCTTTGAAAACAAAGATGAAATTTCTGTTGACTTCTTGTTGATGGGATCATCAATGAATGATCAACTTTCAACACAATCCAAGGCAAACCTTCTGATTTCTATTGCTGAGGGAAGAAAAGACTGTCAAGCAGTAATTTCTCCACATAGAGCTAATGTTGTAAATGTTACTAACTCTACTACTGCCACAAACAACATTCTGAACTATTATTCACAGATTAGTTCTTCTTCTTATGCTGTTCTTGACAGTGGTTATAAGTATGTCTATGACAGATTTAATAATGAATTCAGATACGTTCCTCTGAATGGTGATGTTGCTGGCATCATGGCAAGAAACAACACTGTTTATCTCCCTTGGTTCTCACCTGCTGGACAAGCAAGAGGAACTTTGAATAATGTTGTTAAGTTGGCATACAATCCCAACAAAGCACAAAGAGATCAACTCTACAAAGCAAGAATTAACCCCATCATTAACCAAAATGCTTCTGGTGCAATTCTCTTTGGTGACAAGACTGCTCTTAGCTACAAGTCTGCTTTTGACAGAATTAATGTTAGAAGACTGTTCTTGACAGTTGAGCAAGCACTTGAAACTGCTGCAAATGATCAACTCTTTGAACTTAATGACTCTGAAACCAGAGCAAACTTTATCAACATTGTTGAACCTTATTTGACTGACATTCAGTCCCAGAGAGGAATTGAAGACTTTAGAGTCATTTGTGATGAAACAAACAATACTCCTGATATTGTTGACAACAATGAGTTTAGAGCTGATATCTTCATTCAACCTGCAAGATCAATCAACTTCGTAACTCTTACCTTTGTTGCTACAAGAGGTGGAATTAGCTTCGCTGAAGTTACTGGAACCTGATTTATTATTAAGCAATAACACAAAGAGGTAACACAAATGGCAAACATTAACACTAAAAATCTTCATAATTTCAAGACACAGTTGAGGGGTGGGGGTGCTCGCCCCAATCTATTTGAGGCTTCTATTCCTTCATTTCCAGCTGGAATCACAGGTGCATCACAACTTTGGAATGAAGCAGCTAGAAAGGATTTTAGATTCCTTTGCAAAGCTGCTCAGCTTCCTGCTTCAACTGTTGCTGAAATTCCAGTTCCTTTTAGAGGTAGAATTCTCAAAGTTGCTGGTGACAGAACCTTTGAACCTTGGACAGTCACCATCATTAATGATGAGGACTTTAATCTGAGAAGTGCTTTTGAAGGTTGGATGAACACAATTAATGACCTGTCACATGCTACAGGCGTTACTAATCCTTCTTCATACATGGCAAATGCCTACATTGCTCAACTGGGTAGAGGTAATGCAAGAAATTCAACCTCACATCCACAGAACAATAAGGTTCAGCAAGTGCTGAGATCTTATAAGTTCACTGGAATCTTCCCAACTGAAGTTGGTGCAATTGATCTGAGCTATGATTCAACTGACACTATTGAAGAATTCACTGTAACCTTCCAGGTTCAGGACTTCAGAATTGGTCTTGCTGAAGATGGTAGAAGTGATGGAGGATCAACTCCAACATTTAAGTGATATTCTAAGTTGATAAATACTAGGAGCACAGACTCCTAGTATATAATAATGGCAAGATTATTTGGTTTCTCAATTGAAGATAGCGAGAAGCAACCGCCAGGGCTAGTATCTCCAGTCCCTCCTAATAATCAGGATGGATCTGAGAACTATATTAGCTCTGGTTTTTTTGGCTCTTATGTTGACATTGAAGGAATCTATAAGAGTGAAAATGATCTTATCAGAAGATATAGATCTATGTCACTATATCCTGAGTGTGACAGTGCTATTGAAGATGTTGTAAATGAAGCAATTGTTTCTGATACAAATGATTCTCCTGTAGAGATTGAACTGTCAAACTTGAATGCTAGTGATGGCATCAAGAAAAAAATTAGAGAAGAGTTTAGATATATTCTTGACCTCCTTGATTTTGACACCAAGGCACATGAAATTTTTAGAAATTGGTATATTGATGGAAGACTGTACTACAATAAAGTAATTGATCAAAAGAATCCAGATGCTGGTATTCAAGAACTGAGATACATTGATGCATCTAAGATGCGTTATGTGCGTCAGATTGTTAGAAAGAAGGGTGATGGTACTTTCCAGAGACAGGAAAATGCTACTGATCAATTTCAATTCCCACCTATTGAAGAATATTTTGTGTATTTGGATGGTGGTAAAAAGACTGGATATGGAACACAACAAGCAAGTGGTGGTGTAAAACTTACCAGAGATTCTATCTGTTATTGCACTTCTGGTTTGGTTGATAGAAACAAGGGATCAACACTTTCTTGGTTGCACAAAGCAATTAAACCTCTCAATCAATTAATGATGATTGAAGATTCTCTTGTTATCTACAGACTTTCTAGAGCTCCTGAAAGAAGAATCTTTTATATTGATGTTGGTAATCTGCCCAAAATTAAGGCAGAACAATATCTTAGAGATGTGATGATGCGTTATAGAAATAAATTGGTCTATGATGCAAACACTGGTGAAATTAGAGATGATAAAAAACACATGTCCATGATGGAGGACTTCTGGTTACCTAGAAGAGAAGGTGGCAGAGGCACTGAAATCACTACACTTCCTGGTGGTCAGAACCTTGGTGAGATCACTGATATTAACTATTTTCAGAAGAAACTCTATAGATCACTGAATGTTCCTGAAACAAGAATTCAGGGAGAAGGTGGGTTCTCACTTGGAAGATCATCTGAGATCTTAAGAGATGAAATTAAGTTCTCCAAGTTTGTTGGAAGAATGAGAAAGAGATTCTCTCATATGTTCCAAGATCTTCTCAAATCACAACTCATCCTTAAAAACATTGTTACTCCTGAAGATTGGGAGTTAATGTCTGATCATATTCAGTATGACTTCCTTTATGATAATCACTTTGCTGAACTCAAAGATGCAGAACTTACCACTGAAAGACTAAATCTTGCTGCACTTGCTGAACCTTATGTTGGTAAGTACTATTCTAATGATTATGTAAGACGTAAGATTTTGCGTCAAACTGATATTGAGATTGAAGAGCAAGATGCTTTGATTGAAAAGGAAATTAAAGATGGTGTTATCCCTGACCCAAGTGCAATGCCTATTGATCCAGTAACTGGTCAACCAATGCCAGCTGCACCTGGTGATACAACAGGTGGTTTGATGGGTGCAACTCCCCAAGCACCTGAGGTTGATGAGGCAAAGTTTGAAACACCCAAGGGTGGGGAAATATAAATAAATTTATTGTAACTTATACAACATGGAAGAATTAATGAATCTTTTGGTGAAAGATGAATCACCAACACAAATTAGTGATGCCATCAAAGACATGCTTTATGCCAGAACTGCAGAAAAAGTTCAAACTGCAACTCCTGGAATTATGAATAATGTATTTGATGGTGAAGATGTGCAACCAGAAGCTTCTGCTGAGGTTGAATCACCAGAACAAGAAGAGAACTAAATACATTAACAGGTCTATTGTAATTAAAAGTAATGGCGAGCGCACTAAAGGCAGTTGGGTCTAATCAAACAATAACCACTGGCACTTCACCAGCATCAACCACTGCAATTTCTCAACAAACTGATACCCTCAGAATTGTTGCAGAAACTGTTGGAGTGCATGTTGCAATTGGTGCTAATCCTACTGCAACAACAAGTGACATTTATGTTGGAACATCTGGTGGTGATGAAAAAATTAGTCTTGGTCCTGTGGCATCTCAAAGAGTAGTTGGTATCACTACTGGTACAACAACAACTCTTGATTTTCCTGAAGGAACAGGATCACCTTTTGCAGTTGGAGATGCAGTTACTCTTACTACTAGTGGCAATCAGTCCTATTATGACTTTAGTCATAAAACCATAGCATCAATTGATAATACAGCAGATGTTCATGGTTATTTTAACACAAGAATTGTTGTTACTCACAACTCTTCTGGCATTGTAACTGCATTTGCTGGTCCATATGCTGACCTGAGAAGGTCATTTAAAGTATCACTTAGAACTGCTGCTGGCAGTGGTAAAGCGTTCGTACAACAAGTTCAAGTCTCCTGAGGTCACAAATGAAACTAATCAGAGAAGAAATCGAATCTGTTGACTTCATTGTAGAATCTGTTGGTGGAAAGAAGTCAATGTTTATTGAAGGCATCTTTCTACAAGGAGACCTTCAAAATAGAAATGGAAGAATGTATCCTATGAGCGTCCTGAGAAAGGAAGTTCAAAGATATAATGAAAACCATGTCAAGTCAGGAAGAGCATTGGGAGAACTGGGTCACCCAGAAGGTCCTACTGTAAATCTTGACAGAGTATCCCACAAGATTGTATCACTCAGAGAGAGTGGTTCAAACTTCATTGGTAAAGCTAAACTCCTGAGCACACCAATGGGCAAGATTGCACAATCCCTTATTGATGAGGGTGTGAAACTGGGTGTTTCATCCAGAGGTATTGGTTCACTCAAACCTACCAGAGAAGGAGTAAACATTGTAGGTGATGACTTCATGTTGGCAACTGCTGCTGACATTGTTGCTGATCCCTCTGCTCCTGATGCTTTTGTTGAAGGCATTATGGAAGGTAAAGAGTGGGTATGGGATGGTGGTGTTCTTAGAGAACAACTTGCTGCCAAAACATACAAAGAGATCAATACTTTAGTTGATCAGAAACAACTGGATGAACAAAAACTGGAAGTTTTCAATAACTTCCTCAATAGCCTTTGATATAAAAGGTTTTAATTTATAAATAAATATAGTTTAAAACAGGCAATCGGAGAGTTTTAAAAATGTCTCGTGGAGATCTACAAGAAATGGAAGTAAAGACAGCACAATCCAAAACTGCGGTTAACTCTGGTGCTAAGGCAGGGGACCCAATGGATTCTTCTCAAGCTGGTTCTTATGAGGATCTTGGTGGTCCTTCACCTGAGAACTATAAGCCAGATGATGATTCTGCTAAGCTTAAGGAACCAAAAATCAAAACTGTTGCTGACGTAGTCAACAAGGGTGCTAAGAGTGCAGATGCTATGCAGAAAATGTCTAAAGAAGAAACAGAAACAACTGAGGAAGTTGTAGCAGAAGAAGAAGTTTCTACTGAAGAAGTAGTTGCTGAATCAGAAGAAACAACTGAAGCATATGACATGGATGAAGATGTCAATGCTCTCCTTGGTGGTGAAGAACTCTCCGAGGAGTTCAGAGAAAAAGCAAAGGTTGTCTTTGAAGCTGCTCTGAATTCAAAAGTAAAAGAAATCCAGGAAACCCTGGAAACACAATATGCCACTCAACTGGAAGAGGCTAAGGAAGAACTTAAGACCTCTCTGGTTGAAAGAGTTGACTCATATCTTGAGTATGTCTGCGAAGAGTGGATGACTGAGAATGAGTTGGCTGTAGAACATGGAATTAAATCTGAAATGACTGAGAGTTTCCTCTCAGGCATGAAGAGTCTTTTTGAAGAACATTATGTAACCATCCCTGAAGATAAATATGATGTGCTGGAAAGCATGGTAGAAAAACTTGATGACATGGAGACCAAGCTCAATGAGCAAATTGATAAGAACATTGGTCTGAACAAGAGACTCGCTGAGTCTTCTGCTCAAGATGTTCTGAGTCAAGTTTCCTCAGGTCTTGCTGAGACCCAGAAGGAGAAGCTCGCCTCACTTGCTGAAAGTGTGGAGTTTGAAAGTGAAGAAGAATATCGTGAAAAGCTGGAAACTCTGAAGGAGTCATACTTCTCCAGAACAGCTCCTGCTGCAAAGACCCAATCTACTCAGACTCTATCTGAGGGTGTAGACAGCACTAATGCTTCTACTTCTTCTACAATGGATACTTATCTGAGAAGCCTGGGTGCTTTCAAGCAAAACTGAATTTAACATTAATTCAAACTGTAAACTATCCCCTTTAGGTAAACGCAAATGTTCCAATCTGAGCATCTGCAGGAAAAGTGGGCACCTCTCCTGGACTATGAAGGTCTTGATGGAATCAAGGATTCACACAGAAGAGCTGTTACTGCTGTCCTGCTGGAAAACCAAGAAAAGTTTTTAAGAGAAGAGGCTGCTTTCTCTCAGGGTATCAACCTGATGGAAACACCTACAATGGCTGGCAATGCTGCTGGTCAACCAACTGGTAACCCTGCTACCACAGCTGGCTTTGGTGCTAATGCTGCCGCTGCTGGTCCTGTTGCTGGTTTTGACCCTGTTCTGATCTCTCTGATCAGACGTGCAATGCCTAACCTGGTTGCATATGATCTGGCTGGTGTTCAGCCAATGTCTGGTCCTACTGGACTGATCTTTGCAATGCGCTCCAGATATGAAGGTCAATCTGGCACTGAAGCATTCTTCAATGAGCCTGATTCTGGATTCTCTGGTCAGGATGATGGCTTCAACCTGGAAGGTGGCATGGCTGATAAAGCCACTGGTCTGGGTACAACTGGTCAAGTTGGCACCAATCCATCTGTACTTAACCCTGTTGGTTCAGGTGGTTCAAACACTGACTACAATGTTGGTCAGGGTATGGCAACTGGTGATGCTGAGAACCTGGGTAATGGTTCTGGCAACCAGTTCAATGAGATGGCATTCTCTATTGAGAAAGTCACTGTAACTGCTAAGTCCAGAGCACTCAAAGCTGAGTACTCCTTGGAACTGGCACAAGACCTGAAGGCAATTCATGGTCTGAATGCTGAAGCAGAACTTGCTAACATTCTCTCCACTGAGATCCTTGCTGAGATCAACAGAGAAGTTATCAGAACTATCTACAAGTCTGCTGAGCAAGGTGCTGTCTCCAACGTAGCAACTGCTGGTCAGTTTGACCTGGATGTTGACTCTAATGGTAGATGGTCTGTTGAGAAGTTCAAGGGTCTTCTGTTCCAAATTGAGAGAGATGCTAATGCAATCGCTCAAAGAACAAGAAGAGGAAAGGGCAACATTGTCATGTGCTCTGCTGATGTAGCATCTGCACTGACCATGGCTGGTATCCTGGATTATACCCCTGCCCTGAATGCAAACCTGAATGTTGATGACACTGGCAACACCTTTGCTGGAACCATCAATGGCAAGTTCAGAGTTTACATTGATCCTTATTCTGCCAACCTTGCCTCTAACAACACTGCTGCCAACTCTGGCAACCAGTACTATGTTGTTGGTTATAAGGGTTCTTCCCCTTATGATGCAGGTCTGTTCTACTGCCCATATGTACCTCTGCAGATGGTACGTGCAGTTGGAGAGAACACCTTCCAGCCTAAGATTGGCTTCAAGACCAGATATGGTCTGGTTGCTAACCCCTTCGCTGAAGGAACCACTCAGGGTCTTGGTAGACTCAAAGTCAACAGCAACAGATACTACAGAAGAGTCCTGGTCAAGAACCTCATGTGATTCTTCCCCATATCTGGGATTGCAGGCACCCCAAAAGGGGTGCCTTTTTCATTATAAGGATAAATAGTCAAAAACATTATGGCTTCAAGATCAGAAGTAAGAACAAGACAGGCAACCAGAAGTACAGTTGCTTCTCTAACAAAAAATGATCTTCAGAACAGGAATTTCTTACAACCTCAGGGTTTTAGATTTCAAGTTGCTAGAGCACCTAAAGTGACGTTCTTTGGTAACTCTGTGAATATTCCTGGCATTACTCTGAGAACCACTACACAAACAACTCCTGGTCTTAAGGATATTGACCTTCCAGGAGAAATCATAGATTTTGAGGATCTCACTCTTAGATTTTTAGTAGATGAAGATCTTCAGAATTATCAAGAAATTCAAAATTGGATCAGAGGTCTTGGATTCCCTGAATCTATACATGAAATTTATGATTTGCAGAATGAAGATGTTGGTACAACATTAAGAACCAACAATCAAAGTCCAATGAATCTTTATTCTGATGGCACTCTAACTATTCTCAATGCTATGCAAAATGAGAATTTCAAAGTAAAGTTTCAGGATTTATTTCCATATTCCTTGTCAACAATACAATTTGATGCTACGCTTGCAGATACAGAGTACTTTACTGCAGAAGTCTCATTCAAGTATTTGAACTATAGTATTGTTAAAGGTAGTGGATTTGTATGATCACTCTTGATAAAATTCAGGAGATGTGGGAGAAAGATGCAAAAATGGACCCAGACAATTTACATACTGAGTCATTAAACATTCCTATTCTACACTCCAAATATTATGAAATATACAATAACATATATCTGCTTAGAAAAAAAGCAGAGCAACAAAGAAAAAACATAAGACACGAGAGGTATGAGTATTTTGCTGGAAAAGCAGATCCTGATGTTTATGTGGAGAATCCATTCCCTAAAAAAATTAGGGATAAGGAAACTATGCAAAAATATCTGGATGCAGATGAGAAACTCTCAGGAATCTCATTAAAAATTGATTATTATGAAACCATGTTATCTTATCTTGAAGAGATACTTAAACAGATAACTAATAGAACCTACCAAATCAAAAACTCAATAGAATTCATGCGTTTCACATCAGGTTTAGGCTAATGGAAGACGAATCACAGTATTATAGGTTGGAACTGCCTATTGAGGCAATTCGTATAGTACATACAGGTCTGAAGCAAGCTGTAGATAAATGGTCAGGTGGAGATCCTTCAGAACAAGAGGATCTTTTTACAATGAGAGATCATTTTTACAGAATTATATTGGAGCATAGTTTTTCAAACCCCTGATAAATACTATCAGGTGAAGGTTTTATCATGCCAGATTTGACTATTCAAAAGATCAATGAAGTCTATCTACAAGTAAAAACAGAACCTCATATTGAATATGAGTTAAGAGATAGGTTCACTTTTGAAGTCCCTAACAAGAAATTCATGCCCCAGTACAGAAGCAAGTACTGGGATGGATATGTGCATCTTTTTAATATGAAAACCAAGAGGATCTATGTAGGTCTTCTTGATAAAGTTGTTGCGTTCTGTGAGCAGTCAGGATACTCATATAAGTTTGAAGACAATAAGTTCTATGGTCCTCCCTTTGAAGTCAATGACATGATTTCAGAAGAGGGTGTAAAAGACTTTATGAAAGCAATCACACCTCTCAAACCCAGAGACTATCAGATTGATGCTGTTCATGATGCTCTGAAGTATAACAGGAAGTTGTTGATTTCACCAACAGCATCTGGTAAGTCATTCATGATTTACACCATTGTTAGATTTCATGTGAATGCTGGTAGAAAGATTCTACTGGTGGTTCCTACTACATCTCTTGTAGAGCAGATGTTTAAGGACTTTCAGGACTATGGATGGGATGCAGAGAATCACTGCCATAGAATCTATGCTGGCAGAGAAAGAGTCAATACCAATGAGGTAACAATCACCACTTGGCAGTCTGTCTATCAGTTAGATAGAAAGTTCTTTGAAGAATATGATGTGGTAATTGGTGATGAGGCGCACCTTTTTAAGAGTAAGTCTCTTGTAGGTATTATGGACAAATTGCACCATGCTAAGTATAGATATGGGTTCACAGGCACTTTAGATGGCACACAGACCCATAAGTGGGTCTTAGAGGGACTGTTTGGCCCATCATATAAGGTCACTCAAACCAAAAAATTGATTGATCAAGGTCATCTTGCCACACTTGACATTCAATGTCTTGTTCTAAAATACAAACCAAAAAAGTTTGATACTTATGAAGATGAGATTCAATTTTTAATTGGACATGAAAGAAGAAACAAGTTTATCACCAATCTTGCTTTGGATTTGAAGGGTAATTCATTGATCTTGTATAGCAGGGTAGAGGCACATGGTGCCATACTTTACGAAATGATAAATAAAAAAGTCACAGAAGGAAGAAAGGTTTTCTTCATTCATGGTGGTGTAGATGCTGAAGACAGAGAACAAGTAAGGGAAATTACTGAGCAGCAGAATGATGCAATCATTGTTGCTTCTTATGGAACATTCAGTACAGGAATCAATATCAAGAATCTACACAATGTAATCTTTGCCTCTCCATCCAAATCTCGTATTCGTAACCTACAGAGTATTGGTAGAGTCCTAAGAAAAGGCAAAAATAAAGTTAAAGCAAAACTATATGATATTGCTGATGATCTAACTTTAGGATCAAGAAAGAATTATACACTGAATCATTTTATTGAGAGAGTGAAAATTTATGTTCAAGAGCAATTCAATTATGACATTATATCAGTCAACATAAAAGACTAGGAGGGAGTGTATGCTAGAAGATGATTTCTATTGTACAATCAAGTTCAAAGGTGGAGATGAAATCTTTGCCAAAGTAGCAGCAGAAGTAGAAGAAGATAGAACCATGCTTCTTGTGTCAAACCCTATTGTGGTTGAAGAAGTAAAGTTAAGAGGGACAGTCGTAGGTCATAAGTTTGAACCCTGGTTGAAGTCAACCACTGAAGATATGTTCTTGGTCAATATGGATGATGTTCTTACTATGTCTGAATCAGAAGACATTGAGATGATTCTGTATTATCAAGAGTATATAAGAAAGATGCATAAAGGTAATCATGCTCAGATAGATAGGAAGATGGGATATCTCTCCTCAGTACAAGATGCTAAAGAGGTTCTAGAGAAACTCTATAAATCTAGCTAAAGCTCATCTTTCAAAGGCAACAAACCTAGTCTACTGGTAAAGTGTATCGTTGTCAACGTTTTGTTTTGCTGTTATAATAATTCCAGTAGATAAATGATTATTATGCCCTTCTCTTATACTACTATGGCAAGACCTAAGAAATCAGAGCACTATGTCAATAATAAAGATTTCTTGGCTGCCCTAGAACAATATGCTATTGATGTTGAAAGAGCAAAGGAAAAAGGTAATCCTAAACCACAAATTCCCAGATACATTGGTGAATGCTTCCTGAAGATTGCTAACCATCTTTCGTACAAACCAAACTTTGTGAACTACATGTTCAAAGATGACATGATTTGTGATGGTATTGAAAACTGTGTGAGATATATCCATAACTTTAATCCAGAGAAGTCAAAGAATCCTTTTGCCTATTTCACTCAGATTATCTATTATGCATTTCTGAGAAGGATTCAACAAGAGAAAAAGCAACTTGAAATCAAAAACAAGATCCTTGAGAAGACCAACTTTGATGAAGTCTTTGATTCCAATGATCTTGACAGTAGCAACTACAGCGAGTACAATTCTATCAAAGATGCTGTCCATAGCAAATTGAGGAACTGATGCGAGTAGCAGTTATTAGTGATACTCATTATGGTGCAAGAAAAAGTTCTAAACTTTTTCATGACTATTTTGAAAAGTTTTACAATGAAATTTTCTTTCCAACACTAGACAAAGAAGGTATCACTACTGTAATTCACATGGGTGATGCCTTTGATAGTAGAAAAGGTATTGAGTTCAAAGCACTTGATTGGGCAAAGAGAGTAGTGTTTGATCCTCTTAAGGAAAGAGGTATTAATATGCATCTGATGGTGGGCAATCATGATGCCTATTATAAAAATACCAACAACATCAACTCTATTGATCTTCTCCTCAATGAATATGATAATGTGATAACATATTCAGAAGCAACTGAGGTAGTTGTTGATAAGACACCTATCCTTTTTATCCCCTGGATCAATGAAGACAATCAAGAAAAAACTTTTAAATCTATTGAAGATTCAACTTGCCACTACGCGATGGGGCACCTTGAACTCACAGGATTTAGAGCTCATAAAAACCTCATCATGGACCATGGTATGGAGAGCGAACTATATCAGAAGTTCAACAAAGTATTTTCGGGTCATTACCATACAAGATCAAATGATGGAAGAATCTTCTACATAGGCAATCCTTATGAGATGTTCTGGAATGATGTCAATGATGACAGAGGTTTTATTATCTTAGATACTGATAGTATGGATTTTGATTATGTGAACAATCCTTTTAGAATGTTCCATAACATTTATTATGATGACACTCCTTATCAAATGTTTGATGCATCTCCATATCACAATAAGATTGTAAAAATTATTGTCAAGTCAAAGAATGATCTTACAAACTTTGAAAAATTTGTAGACAAAATCTATGAGACAAAGGTTGCTGATCTGAAGATTGTTGAAAGTTATGATTTCAATAATGGATATTTTACTGAGAATCCAGATGTAGAGACAGAAGACACTTTCTCCATCTTGAATAGATATATTGAAGAGGCAGAGTTCTCGCTTGATAAATCAGTGGTTCAATCTCTCATCAAGGATGTCTATGAGGAAGCATGTGAGTTAGTTTAATGTTTATAATCACAGTAGCAGGAAAGGAGAAAGATGGTGCATATTCTGTAGTAGATGATGATGGAGAACAGGTTCTCTATATCTTTGAAGAAGAAGATGATGCTATGAGATATTCAATGCAGTTAGAAGAAATGGATTATCCTCTGATGCATGTGATTGAGATTGAAAGCGATTTAATGATTCATACTTGTGAGACACATGGTCACAGGTATGCTATCATTTCAAAAAATGACATTGTGATTCCCCCAGATAAAACTGATGCTAACCTTTAAGAATATTACCTGGAAGAACTTTTTATCAACTGGGAACCATCCTACATCAGTATCACTTGATAGTGATAACACTTCTCTCATCATTGGAACAAATGGTGCTGGTAAGTCTACTATCTTGGATGCACTCACATTCTCATTGTATGGTAAGTCCTTTAGAAAGATTAACAAGGGTCAACTTATCAATACTACAAATGAAAAAAATTGTTTTGTAGAGATTGAGTTTACTGTCAATAGTACTGAGTGGAGAGTAGAGAGAGGAATCAAACCAAATATCTTCAAGATCTATAGAGATGGTGAAGAACTAAATCAGAATTCTTCTGCTATTGATCAGCAGAAGTGGTTGGAACAGAATGTCTTGAAGATGAACTACAAGTCATTTACTCAGATTGTAATCCTGGGTAGTAGTTCCTTTGTGCCCTTCATGCAACTGCCTACAAACAGCAGGAGAGAGGTTGTAGAAGATCTTTTGGATATCAAGATCTTTTCCTCTATGAATGAGATTGTGAAGGGTAGATTACGTTTGGTAAAAGATGAAATCAAAACTCTTGAATTGAAGAAAGATAATCTCAAAGATAAAGTTGAGATGCAGAAGAACTTTATCCAGCAGATTGAAGACCAAAGCAAGGATGATATTGATAGTAAAAATGATTCTATCAATAACTTGATGGATGAGATGTCTGATTATATGAAGAAAACTGAATACCTTGATGAAGAAGTTAAGGCAACTCAATATTCTCTGCAAAGTTTTGAAGGTGCAACATCTAAGTTGAAAGAGTATGGCAATATAAAGGGTAAACTGTCACAGAAGATTTCTGGTATTGTAAAAGAGCATAAGTTCTTTACAGAAAATAGGGTTTGCCCTACTTGTGATCAGAACATAGAAGAGTCATTTAGATTAAATAGAATTAGTGACTCTCAATCTAAAGCAGAAGAATTGCAGAAAGGTTATAAAGAACTCCTAGATGCAATTAAAAATGAAGAAGAAAGAGAGTCTCAATTCCAAAAAATCTCAGGAGACTTAAGTAAACTTCTTAATGGCATTACTCAGAACAATTCTCATATCAATGGGTGTCAGAAACAAATCAAAAGACTGGAACAGGAAATTCAAACTATTACCAGTCAAATTGCAAACAGAAATACTGAACATGAAAAGTTAGAAGAGTTTAGAAACAACCTTCAGGACACCTTTGAGACCATAAGTGAGAAGAAAGAGAAGATTACTTATCTTGATTTTACGTACAACCTTCTGAAAGATGGAGGAGTAAAAACTCAAATCATCAAGAAGTATCTTCCTATCATCAATCAACAGGCAAACAAATACCTGCAGATGATGGACTTCTATATCAACTTCAAACTTGATGAAGAATTTACAGAGACAATTGAATCACCCATTCATGAAGACTTTACTTATCAATCCTTCTCAGAAGGAGAGAAAATGAGAATTGACCTTGCACTTCTTTTCACATGGAGAGAGATAGCAAGGATGAAGAATTCTGTAAATACTAATCTGCTTATCATGGATGAAGTTTTTGATTCATCCCTTGATGGATTTGGCACTGAAGAGTTTCTAAAAATTATTAGATTTGTTATTAAAGATGCCAATATCTTTGTCATCTCCCACAAGGAGGGACTTGAAGATAAGTTTGATAATGTGATAAAGTTTGAAAAACAAGGTAATTTTTCTAGGATAGAACCATGACCTACGGTAAGTTTGTCAGACGCCCTGTTGACATGGGTAATGAATTCAGGGAAAATATGACTCTAATCACAGACCCAGCATCTGATAGGTATCTCAATGAATATTCCAAATTGGCAGCATCACTCCAAAAAAGCACAGAAGGTTCATTTGAAACCAGTGAAACTGAAGCAACGTAAAGAAGCATTGCAGTTTTTGAAGAAAAAGTTAAATGTAACAGGAACTACATTAAGTTAGCATACGATGACTAAATATTGATAGTGAGATGAGGAGGTTATCATGCACAACCTAATATCACATAATGAACTAGCATCCTGGAAGTGGGATCAAAAAAATACTCAAGATGAGAAATACGACCAAGTTTCCGAGTACTTCCAGTGCATCTCAGAATGTGGTATAGTAGACCATCAAGCAAGGAGATTCTGCAGACACATCCTAACAACTGAGTAGAAGAAAATTAAAAAGAGGAGTACTCACCAAAGCCCCCTGCACCTTAAATAAGTGTGGGGGGTTGGTTCGTGTGCCAGTTTATAAAGTGGTTGCAATGGGTTTCAGGACCACCTGAATGCTGTAGAATATTCACATAAGCAAGAGACCTATGGCAATCAACTATGAAATTAAGTCCCAACTGGCAAAACTGCTTGCCACTGAGGATCTGATTGTTGAGAACAAACAGGTAGCAACAGCACAGTTCAATATTGAGACTAGGGTTCTGACTTTGCCCATGTGGAAGCGTGCTTCTAACAGTGTCTATGACATGCTTGTGGGTCATGAGGTTGGTCATGCTCTTTTTACACCTGATGAGTGGGATTGGCAGGGCACTGTACCTCAACAGTTTGTCAATGTGACAGAAGATGCACGCATTGAGAAACTGATGAAACGCAAATATCCTGGTCTTCACAAATCATTCAATGTTGGTTACAAACAACTAGCAGAAGAGGACTTCTTCTGTCTTGATGGTGAAGATGTTGATAACATGAATCTTGCTGATAAAGC
>MDSW01053001.1_pt1 | contig 17878 bp, 21 predicted proteins | sample 811171 | NCBI WGS metagenome assembly MDSW01 (sample SAMN05326641, study PRJNA326480) | marine metagenome | isolation source: seawater | place: Atlantic Ocean: North West | collected 2012
AGCATTTAAAAATTTCCCCCATTTCTTTATTAGAAATTAATCTTTTTAAACTACTATCTATATTCTTTTTTGTTTTTATTGAAGAATTTAGGGAAATTATTTTTTTTCTAAGTAAAATTCCATTTAAAACTAAAAAATCTTTTTGAGTAAAAATTTTTTTTTCAACTAATTTATTTTTTATTGCTATTTCGTTAAATTTTTTAAAATTTACTAATGATGTTATATCTTGAGTGCCTAAATTTTCAAATAGATGGGAATTTTTGTGTTTACTTATTGTTTGTATAGTAGAGTAATTAATAGGATCATAATATCCATAATCAAATATTAAAATAATTCCAGAATTTTTTTTTATATATTTACATACTTTATCAAAATAATTTTCTCTTTTTTCAGATATTTCAATTAATTCATTTTCATTAAGATTATTTCTTATGAAATATTGTTCTAATTTTTTAATTTTTTTTTTATTTTCCACAAGAAAATTATCAAAAAAAAATCTTAATTCATTGCTATTAAAATTTACTGTTTTTTCATACCACTTAGATTTTTTTTTTTATAAATTGTTTAATTGGTAAACAATCAAAAAATTCATTAGCAATTATAATTGAAGTATTTGATTTAATATCAATCAAATTTTTTACCCATTTTATTTTTTTAAACTTTATATTCTTTTTTTGTATAGCAATTAATTTTTCATTAATTTCAACTAGATTGATTGAAGCTGAATTTTGAAAATCTTTATTTTTTTTTGTAATATTAATTATATCTTTTATTAAAGTTCCATTTCCAGGTCCTAATTCAATTAAGTTAAAATCTTTTTTTATTTTTTTTTGCCAGTAATTTAAAACATATAAACCTATAATTTCTCCAAAAAGTTGTGATATTTCTGGAGCAGTTGTAAAATCACCATTTTTGTTTATTGGATTTGAATTACGGTAATAGCTATTTTTTTCAAAAAGACATATTTCAATAAATTGATCTATAGGAATTCCATATGAATTTTTTTTAATCTTATTAATTAATTTTTCGTGTATCATATTTGATATTTAAATAAAAAATTACTCCTAAAAGTAGCATTGGCAAACATAATATTTGTCCCATTGTTAAATAATTAAAAAATATACCTAAGTGCGAATCAGGTTCACGCAAAAATTCAAGTAAATATCTAAAAATTGCATACAGCATTAAAAAAATTGAAGTGTTAAAGCCTTTAATATTATTTTTAAATTTATTTGAAGCTAAATAGTATAGTATTATAAACAGAACTAAACCTTCAAAAAAAGCTTCATATAATTGTGAGGGGTGTCTGGGATGATTGTCTACAGTCGGATAGATCATGGCAATTCTAAAGTCTGTTATTCTGCCATAAAGTTCGATATTTATAAAATTTGCCAATCTTCCTAAGAAAATTCCGATTGGTGCTACTGTGGATACTAAGTCAGAAAGTTGAAAAAAAGATATTTTTTTTATTTTAGAATAAACTAAAATTGAAAAACATATACCGATTAAGCCCCCATGAAATGACATTCCTCCCTGCCATATATAAAAAATACTTAAAGGATCGTAAAAAATAGAATTTGTTTGATAAAATAAAACATAACCAAATCTTCCACCAATAATTACTCCTATGATAGACCAGAAAAAAAAATCATCTATTATTTTGTTATTAATAGGATTAGTAAATTTACTATTTAATTTTTTTATTAACAATAAACCTATTAAAAACCCTAACACATATGCAAGCCCGTACCATCTTATTTCAAATATACCTATTGAAAATAATACAGGATCAATTAAAGGGTGCACAAATATCATTTTTCAATTATAAATATCTACATAATAAACTATGGTCAACAAATCTAAAATACTATCAGATTTATCAAAGATTGCTGTAGATGCTATGGGGACTTTTTCAAGCATAAAAAAAGAAATTGAAACAATAGTAAAATTAAGAGTAAATAAAGCAATAAATAAAATGGATTTGGTTAAGAGAGAAGAATTTGAAATTCTTAAAAAAGTAGTACAAAAACTAAGAGATGAAAATAATAAAAATTACAAGAAAAAAAATCTCACAAATAATTCAAACAAAACTAAAAAAAAGCCTATTAAGCGAAAAAAAACAAAGAAATAGTATATTTTCTGACACTTATTCACAGTTTGCCTTGAAAATATATTAAATTAATTGCGAAACTATAATTATTTTGTAAGACTATATATAGTATATATATATTTAATATATACCTTAGGTAGTGTATGGATAATTATAATTTTAGTCAAAATCCAATCGATATAGTTGAAGAAATAATATATTCCAAAAAATGGAATTTTAGTAGAGCTGCTGAACACGAATTAGTTGCAGAAATTTCCTCCCACTATTGCCAGTATAGGTTTTATTTTTCATGGTCTGAGCAAATTAAGGCAATTAGCTTAACAGTTACATTTGATATAAAATTTTCTGATTTAAAACTACCTCAAATCTATGAACTTTTGTCCAGAATTAATGAAAAACTATGGATTGGTCATTTTGATATTACTTCAAAAAGTGGTATTCCTGCTTTCAGGCATACTGTATTAGAATCTCAAGAAAATGAAATATTACATAATCAATTAGCTGATTTAGTGGATATAGCGGTTTATGAATGTGAGAAGTATTATCCAGCATTTCAGTTAATTTCTTTAGAGGATAAGCTTCCTACAGAGGCTCTTAAATTTTGCGAAATTGAAGTAATAGGATCTGCCTAAAAACTTTACATTTTGAAGTAATATTTTATTTACTTATTATGAATAAAATTTTAATAATTGGTTGTGGTCATATGGGTGGCGCACTTTTAAACTCGTGGAATAGAAAAACAAAAAACCACTTTACTATTGTAGATCCTAATAATTATAAAAAAATTAATTTGCAATTTAATAATAAAGTTACTGCATTTAATAAATTAGAAAAAATAAAAAATTTTAAAAAATTTGATATTGTACTTTTTGCAATTAAACCTCAGATCTTAGAAAAAATTTTAAAAAAATTGGAAGGTATACAATTTAAAAATAATATCCTTTTTTTAAGCATTGTAGCAGGAAAAAAAATTTCCTTTTATGAAAAATTTTTAGTCAAAAATAATCAATTTATAAGATTAATGCCAAATATGCCTGCATTTGTTAATGAAGGTGTGACTTGTTTGGTAGCAAATAGATATACAAAAAGAATAAACAAAAAAAAAGCTATTTCACTTTTTGAATCAGTCGGTAAGGTAATTGAATTTAAGACTGAAAAAGATTTAGACAAAGCAACAGCAATCTCTGGAAGTGGTCCTGCATATTATTTTTTATTTATTCACTTATTAGAAGAGTCAGCATTAAAATTAGGTTTTTCAAAAAAATTATCAAAAGAAATTGTCCAGCAAACTGCTTTAGGATCAATAAAATTATTATTAAATTCTAATAAAACTTCAGAAAAATTATTGAAAAGTATCGCAGTAAAAGGGGGCACAACTGAAGCTGCAATTAAACAATTTAATCAAAATAATATAACAAAGAAAATTATTAATAGTGCAATAAAATCAGCATATATCAGATCATTGGAACTCGGTAAAAAATAATGGATAAAGATTTAATAAGAATAGCTAAGATAACTCTTAAAAATTTAAATAACAAAACTTGGAACTCAATTAATCATGAAGAAATTATATATCAATTTAAAAATAAAAATATTATTAAAAAAATTTCATCTAAAAGAGATCTTTTAATCAACATAAATAGATATTTTGATTTGCAATTAAAAGAATTAGAAAATTCGATTGAACAATCTAATCAAAAAGATATGATTTTTGAAACAATGATGATGAGATTTGATATTTTGCAAAGCCATAGAAAATCAATAATTAATATTTTTGACTCTTTTAAAATAAAGCCTCAAGAATTATTGTTAATTATTCCTTCTTTTGTAGAAAGTATGATTATGATGTCAAAAATTTCTAAGATATCTCTTAAGGGTATTAAGGGAAATTTAATTATTAAATCTCTTTTAATTGTCTATTTTTCAAGCTTTTTAGTTTGGATAAAAGATAAAAGTTCATCTTTAGAGAAAACTATGACTTCTTTAGATTCTAACCTAAATCGTGCAAATAATTTATTAAGAATGTTCTAAATTTATGAATGATAAATATATAAAATCTAACTTTATTAATTTTTCTGATTTTCTTAAGGTAGACATAAGAATTGGTACAGTTGTTACAGCTATCGAAAATGATAAGTTAAAAAAACCTTCTATTATTTTAGAAATAGATTTTGGTAATGATATCGGAATAAAGAAAAGTTCTGCTCAATTACAGTCTAATTATAAATCAATTGATTTAATTGATAGGCAAGTAGCAGCTGTAGTTAATTTTGAACCTAAACAAATTGGCAATATTGTTTCTGAAGTTTTGGTATTAGGCTTTCCGGATAATCAAAATCAACCAATTTTAATTTCTCTAGATAAAAAATTAAAAAATGGAGGTAGGTTGTTTTGATATTAAACAGGTAGTTTAATTATCACTTTTAATCCTCCCAAATCTGAATTAGTTAAGTTAATATCACCACCATGAGATCTAACGATATCTCTTGCAATTGTCATACCTAAACCACTTTCTCCCTTAAGTTTGTTGCGAGAAGGATCGAGGGTAAAAAAAGGCTTAAAGATATCTTCGTATTTTTCTTTTGGGATTCCTGGTCCGTTATCTGAAACATTAATTAAAATATTTTTTTCATCAGATTTAAGTTCAACAATAATTTTTTCTGAATATCTAATGGCATTTTCAATTATATTCACTAAACATCTTCTCAACTGTGTTGGTCTTACAGAAATATTTATATTTTTTTTAATTTTTAAAACTAATTTTTTATCTGCTTTTTTAATATTCATACAGATCTCATTAAGAAATTTTTTTAAATCTATATTTTCTGTTGCTTCAGGTGATTCTCCTCTAACAAAACTAACATAGCTATCCAACATAGCTGTCATTTCATTTATGTCTCTTTCTAATTCTTTTTTTGCAGATTCATCTTTCATTAAAGATAATTGCAATTTCATTCTTGTAAGAGGTGTTCTTAAATCGTGACTTACACCCGCAAGCATATCTGTTCTTTGTTTTAAAAATCTCTTTATACGAGTTCTCATTTGATTGAATGCAGTGGTGCTTTGACGAATTTCGAGGGCTCCTGAAGCTTTTAATTCTGGTGCATCTATTCCTCGCCCAAATGTTTCAGCAATAATTGCTAATCTTTTGAGAGGTTTAATTTGTCCTTTCATAAAAAAATAAGCTAGAATTAGAAGAATTAAGGAAGAAAAAATCATCCATAATAAAAAAACAAAAGCTGATTCACTATACAATCTATCTTTATCAACATTGATTATTAATAGATCTTGATCCAATTGGATTACTATTTTTGCTCCTTGGTCTAAATTGCTTAAATCATAAAAAAAAGGTTTTTTTAATTCTTCTAGAGCCTGTCTTAATCTTCTAGTTAGAATACCCCTTTCACGTCTAAAAGAAAAAGGATTTAAATCTGTATCTTTTTTATAAACTAACTTCATTTTAAAATCTTCTTTGGCAATCCTAAAAGCTTTAAATTTTAAATCAGAGTCAATTAATTTTACAATTACATTTATATCCGCCACTACTGATTGACTAAGTCTTTTTGATATTATATTCCAAGATGTTTGATAAAAAATTGATGCAGTAATAATCACTAAAGTTATTACAGGTATAAATACTATTATTAGTGAGCGCCCTAATAAAGAAGATGGAATTAATTTTCTATATATCATTTTTCATTGCAAATTAATTTATATCCTTTGCCCCTTATAGTTTTAATAAAATTTGGTTGTTTTGGATTAATTTCAATTTTTTGTCTTAATCTAGTAATTTGGACATCAATCCTTCTGTATTCAGTTTCATCTAAATTACTCCCAACTAAATCTTCTCTAAGTACGATATTATTTTTATTTACAATTAGTTTATTTAATAATTTATTTTCACCTTCGGTCAAATATATGTTTTCTGTTCCTTTTTTAAGTTCTAAAGTTGATAAATTATATAAATAATTTCCAAAAGATACAATTTCATCTTCTTCGATATTTTTTTTAAAAAGTTCAAGTAGTTTCTTAATTCGTAAATATAATTCTTCAGGTTCAAAAGGCTTTGATAAATAATCATCTGCACCTATTTTTAAGCCTTGAATCCTATTTAAACTTTCACCCATAGCTGTTAACATAATTACTGGAGTTGGTTTTTTTTCTTTAATTAATTCAATTAAATTTATTCCATCTCCACTTGGCATCATTCTATCGACTATTACAAGATCAAATAAAAAATAATCTAAAACTTCCTTAGCGGAAATAAAATCATCACACATATAAACAGAAAATTTTTTTTCAGAAAGATAGTCTTCCAAAAGTATTCTTAATCTCTCATCATCATCGATTATAAGTATTTTATTTAACATATATTAATTATTAATTTCATTAAATTTTTTTTTACTTTCTTTTTCTATCATTGAATAAAGTATTTTTTTAAAGCCATTAACATCATTTTCTTCAGCATTTTTGATTATACTTTTAATTTTTTCTATTTGAATATTTGATAGTTTTTTTTCAAGATTTATTCCTTTTTCAGTAAGAGATAAACTCTTAGTTCTTTTATCAATTCCTGAAGAAACTTTAATGTAATTATCTTTTACTAATTGATTTAAAACTCTTGATAAACTTTGTTTTGTTATTTGCAATATTGATAATAAATCCTTGATAGTAATGTTATTCTTTTTTTTAACAAAATATATTATTCTGTGATGAGCTCTTCCAAAATTAATTTTTTCTAAAATTTCATCTGGACCCGAAGTAAAATCCCTATATGAAAAAAATAGCAACTCCATTAGCTTTCTTATTTCCTTTTCGCTTAGAAATAGTGGAGTTATTAATTTATTTAGGTCAGCCATATTGACTTAATTATGCATCACTGATAGTGCATTGTCATTTAAAATCTTATTTTATTTGAAAAATATTAATTGTGGCTAAATCATTTGAAAACCGTGATGGATGGATTTGGATGGACGGATCCTTTATCCCTTGGAAAAAAGCCACTAGTCACGTAATCACTCAGGGACTTCACTACGCAAGCTCAGTTTTTGAAGGAGAAAGAGCATACAATGGAAAAATTTTTAAATCTCAAGAACATACTGATAGATTATTTAAATCTGCTGAGATTGTAGGAATTAATATTCCTTTTACTAAGGAAGATATTAATAAAGCTAAAGATTTACTTTTAGAAAAAATGGATTTGAAAAATTGTTATGTTAGACCTATTGTGTGGAGAGGCTCTAACCAAATGGGTATTTCCACATCAGAAGCAGATATACATGTAGCTATTGCAGTTTGGGATGACTGGGCAAGTTATTTTAAAATTGAAGATAGACTAGATGGAATAAAATTAATAACCTCTCCTTGGAAAAGACCTTCTCCTGAAACAGCCCCTTGTCATGCAAAAGCTTCTGGCCCGTATATAATTTGCACTATGTCAAAAGAATTTGCTGAAAAAAAAGGTTATCATGATGCACTAATGCTTGATTACAGAAATTATGTAGCAGAAGGTACAGGAGCCAATATTTTTTTTGTAAAAGATAAAACTATACATACCCCAATTGCTGATTGTTTTTTAAATGGCATAACTCGTCAGACTGTAATTAAAATGGTAACTAAACAAGGTTTTGATTTAATTGAAAAACATATTTTGCCAAATGAAATAAAAAACTATGATGAGGCTTTTTTAACAGGCACTGCTGCTGAAATTACTCCAATAAAGTCAATTGATAACATTAAATATACAACTGGCAAAAATACAATTTCATTTAAATTTATGAATGATTTCACTGATTTAGTTCATTCTTCAATCTAAATTCTGTAGCCACTCATGTTCATCTTTATAAAATTCTTTTTTCCAAAATGGAGCACTTTTCTTTAAATATTCCATTATATAATTACAAGAGTCGAAACTGTTTTTACGATGTTCTGCAAAAGTAGAAACCAAAACAATTTTTTCATTAACATATAATTTTCCATATCTATGAATTACTAAAGAATTTATTAAATTCCATTTTGTTTTAGCTTCATTACATATTTCATTTAGATTCTTGATTGCCATTTCTTTATAGACTTCAATTTGAATAGATTTTACAATTTTTTTATTATTATTTTTTCTTACATATCCAATAAAAGTTGACGTAGCCCCTATATTAGAACTAATATTTTTTATATTTTCTATTTCCTGATCAATTACAAAATCTTCTTTTTGTATCTTTATCATTACCCCCCACTTACAGGAGGAAATAATGCTATTTCATCACTTTGACTTATTTTATCGTTTTCGTATGAGTAATTAAGGTTAATCGAAATTCTTATTATGTCTTCATCAATATGCTTTTTTAGTTTTGGGTATTTTGTAGATATAAATTTTTTTAGAGAATTAACGTCAATTATAGATGAATCATTAAGATTCTCTTCATTAACACTTGTAATATCTCTAATCCAAGCAAAATACTTAATAATCATTAAAAATGTTTAATTCCTGTTTTTAAATAATCGTAGGCAGTATATAAAGTTAAAATTGCTGCAATCCACAGAGACATCTTTCCTAATAAAGTTATAGAAAAAATTGCTATTCCACTTTCACTCAGTATAAGTATTCCTAGCGCTATCAATTGAAGAGTTGTTTTAAATTTTGCTATTTTTGATACAGGTATACTCACTTTAATTCCTGCTAAATATTCTCTTAGCCCTGATACTGCAATTTCTCTAAGTAGTATTATCAAAGCAGGAATTGTTTCCCAGTCTGAAATAATACCTTTGGACGTAAGTATTAAAATTACTGAAGATACTAATAATTTGTCTGCTATAGGATCCAAAAAAGTCCCTAAATTTGATACTTCATTTCTTATCCTGGCAAAGTATCCATCAAAGAAATCTGTAATACTTGCTATGCAAAAAAGTATAAAAGCTAACCAACCAAAGATTGGTTCTTTTAAGTAAATCATTAGAACAATAACAGGAATCACAATTATTCGTGATAGGGTTAATATATTTGATAAATTTATTTTCATTTATTTTTTTGATAATATCTTTTCTATTAGGTATTAAAATAATTGTAAATCTTTTCTGCTAATTTTCTTGGTAAATTATCTACATTTAATAAATCTGCAATACTTGCTTTTTTTATATTTTCAAAAGATTTAAAATGATTATTTAGAGCCTTCTTTCTTTTTGGTCCTATGCCTGAAATTTCATCAAATACTGAAATAAATGATTTTTTGCTTCTTCTTTTACGATGCGCAGTAATTGCAAAACGATGAGCCTCATCTCTTATTCTTTGTATGAAAAATAATAAAGGGTCATTAGGTTTTAATACAGTATTATGATCTTTAGTATGAATAATTTCTCTCCCATCATTTCTATTTTTACCTTTTGAAATACTTATCAAAAAAGTTGATTTAATCTTATTTTCTGTGATTATTTTATTGGCTATATTAAATTGACCTCTACCTCCATCAATAATAACAACATCAGGCAAGTTACCTATATTTTCAGATTCAATTTTTTTGAATCTTCTTTTTAATACTTCTTCAATCATATAATAATCATCTACTGAAGAAGTATTCATCTTTATGTCATATCTAATGTTAAATTTTCTATAGTTTTTTGGACTTAATCCTTCATTATCTATTACAATCATAACACCAACAGATGATTTGCCAAATGTATGACTTATGTCATATGCTTCTATTCTTTGAGGATGATTTTTTAATTTTAAAAACATTTGCAGTTGTTTAATAGCCTTTTGATGGCTATCATAACTTGCTTTTTTTAATTTAATATTTTCCATAGCATTCTTTTCTGCTAATTTTATATGCTTTAATTTCTCACCAACTTTTGGATTTAATATGGACATTTTTTCTTTATTTTTTTTATTAAATATTTCTTCAACATGTAAAAAATTTTTATGATCTAAATTTATCAATATTTTTGGTGGAGTTTCATGATTGGAATAAAATTGAAATAAAAATGATTCTAAAATTTCATAATCAGTAGAATTTTCATCATGTTTAGGAAAAAATGATTTGTTACCATAATTGCTGCCATTTCTATAAAACATTCCATATATACAACTTTTACCCTCATGAATTTTAATAGCGAATATATCTATATTACGCATGTCTTTTATGTATACAGATTGATATTTTTGGATTTGATCAATAGATTTTATCCTATCTCTTAATCTGCTTGCCTCTTCATACATTTGATTCTTGCTTGCATTAATCATTTGTTTATTTAATTTTTTTTGTATTATATTTGTGTTCCCACTTAAAAATTTTTTAGCGTCCTTTATACTTTCATTGTATTGGGTTTTATCTACGTATCCTACACATGGCGCACTACATCTTTTTATGTCATATAATAAACATGGTCTGCTCCTATTATTAAAAGTATTTTCAGAACAGCTTCTTAATAAAAAAGCTTTTTGAAGTGAGATAAGAGTGTAATTAGCTACTGAGGGAGAGACAAAAGGACCGAAATAGTCACCTTTAATTTTTTTTGCCCCTCTATATTTTAATATTCTTGGATAATCATATTCTTTATTAATTAAAATATACGGAAAAGATTTGTCATCCCTTAATATTATATTAAATCTTGGTTTATATTTTTTAATTAAATTGCATTCTAATAGCAAAGCTTCAACTTCAGTATTAGTTACAAAAAAATTCATATGTTTAGTCAGGCTTACCATTCTTTGTAATCTTCTGGTAAGATTGTTTAATGAAGAGTAATTTATAACTCTTTTTGATAAATTTTTAGCCTTACCAATATAGAGAATCTCACCCTTTTCGTTTTCCATTTGATATACTCCAGGCTTATTTGGCAAAGTTTTAGATATGTATTTAATGATTTCTTGCCCTTTCATATTCTCACATTTTATCTAAATTATTCATATTTAAATGCTCATTTTAATTAATTTTATTATATTCCATTTGAGAAATTAAAAAATTAGATCTATATAAGCTTTTTTATTTTAAATTAATTTTAAGGTTAGGAATATTAAAATTATGACTAAAATGACCACTGAAGAAGCTTTTGTAAAAGTATTGCAAATGCATGGTATAGAGCATGCATTCGGGATTATTGGATCAGCATTTATGCCGATATCTGACTTATTTCCAAAAGCTGGTATAACTTTTTGGGATGTAGCTCATGAATCAAACGGTGGTCTGATAGCGGATGGTTATACAAGATCTACAGGCAAAATAGCTATGTGTATTGCCCAAAATGGACCAGGAATTACAGGATTTGTTACTCCAATAAAAACTGCTTATTGGAATCATACTCCTATGCTTTTAGTTACTCCACAAGCTGCCAATAAAACTATAGGACAGGGTGGTTTCCAAGAAGTTGAGCAAATGAATTTATTTAAAGATATGGTTTGTTATCAAGAAGAAGTTCGTGATCCATCAAGAATGGCAGAAGTATTAAACAGAGTTATTGAAAAAGCAATTCGAGGATCTGCACCCGCACAAATTAATGTACCTAGAGATTTGTGGACGCATGTCATTGATATTGAATTGCCTTCTATTATAAAAATGGAAAGACAATCAGGGGGTATTGAAGCAATTAACAAAGCAACTGAACTTTTATCAAAAGCTAAATTTCCTGTAATATTATCTGGGGCTGGAGTTATTTTAGCTGATGCCATAGATGATTGTATAAAATTAGCTGAAAGACTCGATGCGCCTGTAGCGTGCGGATATCAGCATAATGATAGTTTTCCTGGTAAGCATCCTCTAGCAGTCGGACCTCTTGGTTATAATGGATCGAAAGCAGCAATGGAAATTATTTCTAAAGCTGATGTAGTTCTTGCTTTAGGAACTAGACTTAATCCTTTTTCTACTTTACCTGGATATGGTATCGATTATTGGCCTAAAGATGCGAGTATAATTCAAGTTGATATTAATGCCGATAGGATAGGCTTAACAAAAAAAGTTTCGGTTGGTATTTGTGGAGATGCTAAATTAGTAGCTCAACAAATATTTTCTAAGTTAGATTCTTCAGCTGGAAATATTGGTCGCGAGAATCGTAAATCATTAATTCATCAGACTAAATCGGCATGGTTACAGACTTTAACAAGTCTTGATCATGAAGAAGATGATGAAGGAACTACATGGAATAAAGACTCAAGAGAAAGAGATCCTGACAGAATGTCTCCACGTATGGCATGGAGGGCAATTCAAGCAGGTCTCCCTGAAGATGCAATAATCTCAAGTGATATAGGAAATAACTGTGCTATTGGGAATGCTTATCCAACTTTCGAAAAAGGCAGAAAATATTTAGCCCCAGGATTATTTGGTCCTTGTGGTTACGGATTTCCTTCAGTTTTGGGGGCCAAAATAGGCTGTTCTAATACTCCCGTTGTGGGTTTTGCAGGAGATGGAGCTTTTGGAATTAGTATGTCTGAGATGACATCTTGTAATCGCAAAGAATGGCCTAGTATTACTATGGTTATTTTTAGAAATTATCAATGGGGTGCTGAAAAAAGAAATTCCATTTTATGGTATGATAATAATTTTATTGGAACCGAACTTGATCTTGAATTAAGTTATGCAAAAATTGCAAAAGCCTGTGGATTTGAAGGTTTAGTTGTAAATACTACTCAAGAATTAACTAGTGCTATAGTTAAAGGATGTCGAGATCAAGAAAAAGGAATAACAACCTTTATTGAGGTAATTCTTAATCAAGAATTAGGAGAACCTTTTAGAAGAGATGCTATGAAAAAACCTGTAGAAGTTGCAGGAATTAATGCATCAGATATGCGAAATTAATTTTTACTGTAAAATTGATATAGTCAAATTCGTTTGTAGTAATTTTTAATAAAATGGAGAGTGATTATTTTTTTGTGAATACATTATTTTTATTGATTGGTGGCATTATTGCTTTAGGAGTTGGAGCAGAAATAATTGTAAGAAGTTCAATTAATTTAGCAAATATTTATAGAGTAAGTGGTTATTTTATTGGTTTTACTGTTATAGCTTTAGGAACTAGTCTTCCAGAATTAGCAGCCACTATTCAAGCTCTACAAGTTGTTAATAGTTCTGGGATTGCATTAGGTAATATTATTGGATCTAACATTTCAAATATTTTATTAATTTTAGGAGTAGTTGCAATTATAAATCCAATTATTTTTTCAAATAGCGAAGGTCAAAAAAATCAGACTTTAATGGTATTAATTATGACAATAATTGCTACAGTAATTTTTTTTATATTATCAAACTTTCAAGTATCTAATTCCTATATTTATGCAATATTCTTAATTATAATTTTTTTGATTTTTTTATTTTTGCAGTATAAAAATGAAAATCTTAATAGTTCAGTTTTAACATCAAACAAAACCTATTCTCAATTTTTTTCTTACTTTTTATTAATTTTAGGCATTTTGCTTCTCTATTTTGGTTCTAAATATTTTATTATTGGTTCAAAAAAAATTGCTATATCTTTTAATATTCAAGAATCTATAATTGGCCTAACACTAGTAGCCTTTGGAACATCTTTACCTGAACTTGCAACAGGTGTAGTTGCTGCTATTAGAAAACAATCTAACTTAGCAGTTGGAACAATTCTCGGATCAAATGTCTATAATATTGTTGGAATTTTTGCTATAATATTATTCATAAAGTCGGATTCATTTAATACTGTTTCAGGAATATTATTAGTTAATGTTATTATTATGACAATCGTCACCATTCTTTTTGTCTTTAAAGTGAGATTTGGTTCAAAAATATTAAATATAAAACCTTTTCATTTAGGTGCTAAAAGTGGTTTACTATTTTTGTTTTTATATTTGCTTTACATTATTTATAATTATTTACAAATTAGTTAGTTATAATAATTTTTTTTCTTCAAGCACCTTTCTTGCAACTTTAAAACATTCTAAAGATTGTGGAACGCCACAATAAATAGCTATAACATGTATTATAGCCCTAATTTCTTCTTTAGAAACCCCGTTAGTAATAGCTCCTCTGCAGTGTATTTCCCATTCATTCATTTTACCTAAAGCACCTATCATAGATAAATTCATCATAGATCGAGTTTTAGGATCTATAGATTCATCACCCCAGCCAAATCCCCAACACCAAGCTGTCATGGCTTCTTGAAAAGGTTTTGTAAAATCATCCGCATTAGATAAATTTTTTTCAACATATTCCTTTCCTAAAGTAGCTTTTCTTTTTTCTAATCCCTTTTTAAATAAATCATTATCCATAAATACCCCACATTTTTTATTGTATTATAGTTTATTTTTCTATTTTTATTGAAATATTTTTCTTGGGCAATATATATTGTTAGTAACTAAAATAGGATTATTATGAAAAAAGCTTGTATTTTTATTTTGTTTTTAACTACCTCCATACTAGTATCTTCTAATGCAATTAGTGAATCTCGTTTAAATACAATTTTAGACTCAGGAAAATTAAGAGTTGGCACAACTGGAGACTGGAACCCAATGACTATGAAAGATCCTGCGACAAATCAATATATAGGATTTGATATAGATGTTGTAACACAACTAGCAGATGACATGGGTGTAGAGATCGTGTTTATTCCAACTGAGTGGAAGACTCTAGTAAATGGCATTTTAGCAAATAAATATGATTTATCAACAAGTGCCTCATTAAGCCCTAAAAGAGCATTGACCGCAGGCTATACTAATTCTTTTTTTAAATTAGCAACAGTTCCTCTTACTCTTAAAAAAAATATATCTAATTTTGAGGATTGGGAAGATTTAAATAGCTCTGACATCGAGATCGCAGTAACTTTAGGAACAGTCCAGGAGCAATACGTAAAAGTTCTTTTTCCTAAGGCAAAACTTAAGGTTATCGAATCCCCTGCTAGAGATTATCAAGAAGTTTTAGCAGGAAGAGCTGACGCGCATATTACATCAAATATCGAAGCTGCAACTCTAGTAGAAAAATATCCTGAGTTAGCAATAGTGCCAGTAAAAGATCAAAAATATCCAACCCCATTAGCATGGTTAGTGCCCCAAGATGATCAAATATGGATAAATTATATTAATCATTGGATTGAAATCAAAAAAGCTAGAGGTTTCTTTAAACAAATTATGGACAAGTGGAATTTAAAAAGTTTATAAATATACTTTTACGCAAGTTGTTTATTTGAAAAAATTTTTAATATTATTTTTTGTATTTCTAATTGTTAGTGGATGCGCTGGTAATTATACTTGGGGTTGGTATGTAATTAACCCCAATCTTGAAAGTGGTTATAATAACATCCTTTTTCTACTTAGCGGATTAAATGTAACATTATTTATATCTATAATTTCAATATTTTTTTCATTATTATTTGGTTTTATAATTGCACTATTAGGTACAAGTAAAAACCTTTTTTTAAAATCTGTAAATAGAATATATATTGAATTATTTCGATCGATCCCATTGCTTGTTTTGTTATTATGGGTTTATTATGGTCTCCCCATAATTGTAGGAATTACTCTAGGACCTTTTTTAGCAGGTATTATTTCTTTATCTTTAAGTGATTCTGCTTTTGAAGCAGAGGTATTTAGAGCTGGTTTTCAGTCTATTGGCAAAGGACAAAAAGATGCTGCTAGATCATTAGGCTTAGATAAATATCAAACTATGCGCTTTATTATTTTTCCTCAAGCTTTAAGAATAATTTTACCAGCAATTGGAAACCAATTTGTTTATGTTTTAAAAATGTCTTCACTTGTTTCAATCATTGGTTTAGCTGATTTAACCCGCAAAGCTAACGAGCTTGTAGTTTCAGTATATAGACCCCTTGAAATTTATTCTTTATTAGTATTAGAATATTTAATTTTAATTTTAGTTATTTCATATTTTGTTAGAAAATTAGAGAATAAATTAAAAAAATAAAAATATTTTTATAAATATATTGATATTTAAAATAATAAAAACTAAAATACTTTAATGCTAGATAAAAGAAAATTTTATATTAATGGAAAATGGGTTGATCCTATTAATGCTAACGATTTTAAAGTTATAAATCCATCTAATGAAGAGTCTTTTGCTTTGATTTCTTTAGGTAGTGCAGAAGATACAAATTTAGCAGTAAAATCAGCAAGAAATTCTTTCCATTCCTGGAGTCAAACCTCAAAAAATGAAAGAATATCATTACTTGAAAAGCTATATGAAATTTATAAATCAAAATGGGATGATATGTCTGAATTAATTTCAAAAGAGATGGGTGCGCCAATTGATTGGTCAACGGAACAACAAACTCAAACTGGAGCAGGGCATATAAAAGCTTTTATTGAAACTTTAAAAAAATTTAATTTTGAGAATGAATATAATGATGAATCTGATAATTATATTGCTTATGAGCCAATTGGTGTATGTGCATTAATCACTCCCTGGAATTGGCCAATAAATCAAATTACGCTAAAAGTAATTCCTGCCTTAGCTACTGGCTGTTCTATGATTTTGAAACCATCAGAAATTGCCCCTTTGTCTGCTATGCTTTTTGCAGAAATGATAGATCAAGCTGGTTTTCCCAAAGGAGTTTTTAATTTAGTAAATGGAGATGGTGAAGGAGTTGGAACACAACTATCTAGTCATCCAGATGTTGATATGGTTTCATTCACAGGATCTACAAGAGCAGGTAAACTAATTTCTAAAAATGCCGCGAATACAATAAAGAGAGTATGTCTAGAATTAGGAGGAAAGGGAGCAAACATAGTTTTTGCTGATGCTGATGATGAAGCTATTAAAAGAGGAGTTCGTAGAGTCTTTAATAATTCGGGACAATCATGTAATGCCCCAACTCGTATGCTTGTTGAGAAATCTATATATGATAAAGCGGTTAAAGAAGCAATTGAACAAGCTAATAATACTAAAGTTGATATTTCTTCAAAAAAAGGAAATCACATAGGGCCAGTTGTTTCAAAGATTCAATATGAAAAAATTCAGAATTTAATTAAAAGTGGTATAGATCAGGGTGCTAATTTAGTTGCAGGTGGTTTAAATAGACCTGAAGGATTAGATCGAGGCTATTTTATTAAACCGACAGTATTTGTTGATGTAAAAAATGATATGAACATAGCAAATGAAGAAATTTTTGGTCCTGTTATATCAATATTGCCTTTTGCAAATGAAGATGAGGCTGTATTTATATCAAATAATACTAGTTATGGATTAACAAATTACATACAAACAAAAGATAAAGAAAAAGCTCAAAGAATTTCAAAAAAATTACGTTCCGGAATGGTTGAAATAAATGGAAATGGTTTTACAAAAGGAACTCCTTTTGGGGGTTACAAACAATCAGGCAATGGTCGAGAAGGTGGAAAGTGGGGGCTAGAAGAATATTTGGAAGTAAAAACTATTAGTGGCTGGAAATAAAATATAATTAACCGATTAAATTTTTTGCTACCCATTTACTAAAATGATGAGTTGGATTATCCATAACAGGTGAGAAGTTCCCGCCATTATATATAGGTGAGTTTCTACCTTGTTGCATTCCTTCAATTATATTTAAATCTTCAGATTGTATGCTATGCCAAAGAATAAAATTTTGTTTTCTTAAAGATTCAAATTTTTTTGACTCTGCAGGTTCTTGGCCAGCATAGTAAATTTCCATATGTTCTCTAGTTAAGGAATGGTTAATAGGTTCAAGCCAATAAATATAAAAATGATCTTTATGAATCCCTAGCATAACGTTAGGAAATAGAGCAACATATTCTGCAAATGTTTCTTTTTTCTTTGGCCAATTTGGAAAATTTGGAAATTTTTTATTATTTTTAAATTTTGGAATATAAGTAAT
>MDSW01188205.1_pt1 | contig 17868 bp, 16 predicted proteins | sample 811171 | NCBI WGS metagenome assembly MDSW01 (sample SAMN05326641, study PRJNA326480) | marine metagenome | isolation source: seawater | place: Atlantic Ocean: North West | collected 2012
CAGAGACCTGATCTTTGGAAAAAATATTTAGAGAAAAAAAATGAAAAACATTGAAGACATAAATAAAGCAGCAATAAAAAAAATAACGGCCAATAAAAAGATCACAGACTTTTCTCCTGGAGATACAATAAAAGTCGGAGTAAAGATAGTTGAGGGTAAAAGAGAAAGAATACAATATTTTGAAGGCGTTTGTATTGCAAAAAAGAATAGAGATATTAATTCATCTTTTACAGTAAGAAAAATTTCATTCGGAGAAGGAGTTGAGAAAACTTTTGCACTCTACAGTCCAAATATTGACTCTATAAAAGTCACAAGGTCTGGTAAAGTAAGAAGGGCCAAACTCTATTATTTAAGAGATAGAAAGGGAAAATCAGCAAGAATAGCTGAAAAAATTAAGAAAAAAATTGGCGTCGATGTTGCGATTAAAGAAGAAGAGCCAAAAGTAAAAAAAGTTGAACCCGCAAAGCAGGAAACAAAGACTGAAATCGTTAAAGATGTAAAAAAAGAAATTCCTAAAATCCAAGAAAAAGTTGAAAATACAACTAGCGAAAAAAAATAATTTCTAATGTCTAAAACACTATACGATAAGATATGGCAAAACCATCTTGTTCATAAACAAAGCGATGGTACCTCATTGCTTTATGTTGACCGTCATTTAGTTCACGAAGTGACTAGTCCACAAGCTTTCGAAGGTTTAAGGTTGCAAAATAGAAAAGTAAGAAGACCAGAACTTACTCTTGCAGTACCGGATCATAATGTACCAACAACTGATCGTTCTAAAGGAATTGATGATGAGCAGTCAAGGGTTCAAGTTGAAACTTTAAGATCAAACTGTAAACAATTTGGTGTAGAACTTTTTGATGTAAATGATAAACGTCAAGGAATAGTTCATATTATAGGCCCTGAACAAGGCTTCACACAGCCTGGAACTGTGATCGTATGTGGAGATAGCCATACAGCAACACACGGAGCTTTTGGAGCATTAGCATTCGGTATTGGAACTTCAGAGGTTGAGCACGTATTAGCTACACAAACTTTAATTCAAAAAAAATCAAAAAATTTAAGAATAAATGTGAATGGAAATTTACATAAAGGTGTTACTGCTAAAGATGTTATTTTAAAAATTATAGGAACAATCGGTACTGCTGGTGGAACTGGATATGTAGTAGAGTTTTCTGGTGATGTGATCAAGAGTTTAAGCATGGAAGAGAGAATGACCGTTTGTAATATGACTATCGAAGCAGGTGCAAGAGCAGGTTTAATAGCTCCAGATGAAAAAACATTTAATTATTTAAAAGGCAAAACAATGTCTCCGAAAGGAGAAAATTGGCTGAAAGCTGTTGAATATTGGAAAACTTTATTTTCAGATAAAAATTGTAAATTTGATAAAGAAGTCAACATAAATGGCGAAGACATTGAACCTCTTGTTACTTGGGGCACTTCACCTCAAGATGTATCTCCAGTAACTGGCGTTGTTCCTGATCCAGAGAAAGAAATAAATGAAGATAGAAAAATGGCGATGAAACGATCGCTTGAATATATGGGATTGAAGGCTAACACAAAAATTTCAGACATAAAAATAGATAAAATATTTATTGGAAGTTGTACTAATGGAAGAATAGAAGATTTGCGATTAGCTGCAGACCTTTTAAAAGGAAAAAAAATAGCAAACAATGTGAGCGCTATGGTTGTTCCTGGATCTGGTTTAGTAAAAGAACAAGCTGAAAAAGAGGGATTAGATTTAATTTTTAAAAATGCAGGATTTGAGTGGAGGGAACCTGGCTGTTCTATGTGCTTGGGAATGAATCCAGATCAATTAAAGCCAAAAGAAAGATGTGCTTCAACATCAAATAGAAATTTTGAAGGCAGACAAGGAAGAGGAGGAAGAACTCATTTGGTTAGCCCAGGTATGGCTATTGCAGCTGCAATAAAAGGATATCTCAGTGACGTTAGAGAAATATAAAATGGAAAAATTTTCAAAATTAAAATCAATACCATCTTATTTACCGCTACAAAATATTGATACAGATATGATTATTCCAAAACAGTTTTTAAAAACTATAAAAAGAACTGGATTAGGAAAAAGCTTATTTTATGAGATGCGATATGACGATGACGGTAAAATAAACAATAACTTTATTCTAAATAATCCACCCTACAATAAATCAAAGATTTTATGTGCAGGAAAAAATTTTGGTTGCGGTTCCTCTAGAGAGCATGCGCCTTGGGCTTTATTAGATTTTGGTATTAAATGTATCTTAAGCTCTAGTTTTGCTGATATTTTTTATAACAATTGTTTTAAGAACGGTATTTTACCGATTAAAATTGATGAAAAAATTGTATTTGAAATATCTGAATATTCTAAGAGAAAAGAAGAAATTGAAATAGATCTAGAAAAACAAGAAATTAAATACGGAAATAAAGTTATTAAATTTGTTTTAGATCCTTTCAAAAAAAAATGTTTGATTGAAGGTTTAGACGATATTGCTTTATCGATGGATAAAATCTCACTAATAGATAATTTTGAGGAAAAAATAAAAAAAGAAAAGCCTTGGCTTATAGAGAATGATTAAAGTAAAAGATAGAAAACTTTTGCTTCTACCTGGAGATGGTATAGGACCCGAAGTAATAAGAGAAGTAAGAAAAATTATTGAGTGGTTTAATAAAAATAAATCATTAGATTTTAAGATAGAGGAGGACTTAGTTGGTGGAGCGTCATATGACAAACATAAAAATCCAATTACTGATGAAGTTTTTTATAAAGCGCTCGAAAGCGAAGCAGTAATTTTAGGAGCTGTTGGAGGACCAAAATATGATAATCTTGAATTTTCAAAACGTCCAGAAAGGGCTTTGCTCAAATTAAGGAAAGAACTAAAACTTTTTGCAAATTTACGTCCAGCTATTTGTTTTAAACAGCTTGTAGAAGCCTCATCGTTAAAGCCAGAGATTATTTCTGGATTGGATATTATGATTGTGAGAGAATTAACAGGGGGAATTTATTTCGGTGAGCCGAGAGGAATTGAACCAATTGAGAATAATGAAAGAAAAGGAATAAATACTCATAGTTATACAACAAGTGAAATTCAACGAGTTGCTAGAGTAGCCTTTGATTTAGCAAAAAAAAGAAAAAATAAAGTTACCTCTTGTGAGAAATCGAACGTTATGGAAGCTGGAATTCTTTGGAGAGAAGAAGTTCAATCATTAAAAGATAAAGAGTATAAAAAAATAAAGTTAGAACACATGTTAGCTGATAACTGCGCAATGCAACTTCTAAGAAACCCTAAACAATTTGATGTAATAGTTACTGACAATTTATTTGGAGATATACTTTCTGATGAAGCTGCTATGTTGACTGGATCTTTGGGGCTTCTTCCATCTGCATCCCTTGGAGCAAAAGACAAAAACGGAAAAATTCGCTCGATGTATGAGCCTGTTCATGGATCAGCACCAGATATTGCAGGTAAAAATATTGCAAATCCTATAGCAACAATACTTAGCTTATCGATGGCATTGAAGTATTCACTAGACCTGGACCAAGAAGCTGAACAGCTTGATAAAGCCGTTCAAAGTGTTCTTGATGACGGATTAAGGACTAGAGATATCATGTCTAAAAATATGAAAGAAGTTTCCACATCAGATATGGGAGATGCAATTATAGCAAAATTGAAATAAAGTATATAATTATGAATTTTGCAATTATCGGGGCATCAGGAAACGTTGGAAGAAAAACTATAGAAATACTGGAAAAATCTAATTTAAAATTTGATAAATTGTTTTTAGTGGCTTCCTCAAAAAGCGCTGGAAAAAAAATTAAATTTAGAAAAAAAGAAATAGAAATAGAAGATTTAAAAAATTACAATTTTTCTAAAGCAAAAATCACTTTTTTTGCTGCTGGAAGTGAAATTGCAAAAGAATGGGTAAAAAAAGCTTCTGAAAAAACAATTGTTATAGATAATTCTAGTTATTTTAGAATGCAAAAAGATGTTCCACTAGTTGTTCCTGAAGTAAATTCTAAAGCACTTGAAAAACATAACAATATAATTTCTAACCCTAATTGTTCTACAATTCAGATGGTTTTAGCTTTAAAGCCACTTCATGAAGAATATAAAATAAAAAGAGTAATAGTATCAACTTATCAAGCAGTATCTGGCGCTGGCAAAGCATCTATGGATGAACTATTAGATCAGACAAAAAAGCATCTTGAAGGAAAAAAAATTGATTTAAAAAGCTATACTAAACAAATTGCCTTCAATTTAATTCCACACATCGATAAATTTGATAAAGATGGATATACAAAGGAGGAATTAAAAATGACAAACGAAACAAAAAAAATATTAGACGAAGAAATTGATGTTACAGCTACCTGCGTTAGAGTTCCAGTTAAAACAGGTCATTCAGAGTCGATAAATATTGAATTTGACAATCTTTATGATTTTGAAAATGTAATAAAGCTTTTAAAAAACGCTCCAGGATGTAAAGTAATTGATGAACGTAAAGACGGCGGATATATCACTCCATTAGAAACTGAAAATGATTACTCAACCTATATTTCAAGGATTAGAAAAGATAATTCTAATATTAAAGCTATTAATTTATGGGTAGTTTCTGACAATTTATTAAAAGGAGCAGCTTTAAACACTGTTCAAATAGCAGAGTGTTTGATAAAAAAAATGTAAATTTAAATGAAATATAATATGCAAAACGAAAACAATCCTCTTAGTCCGCATTTACAAATTTATAAGTGGCAAATATCCTCACTATTATCTATTACTCATAGAATTGTTGGGGTTATAAATTTTTTTGCGTTTATATTTATTTCTTTTTGGATATTTTCGATATTTCTTGGAGACAACGATTATCAAATAATTCAATCTTTCTTAAATACTATTTTTGGTAAATTTTTAATAATTTCATTATGTTGGACTTTTAGTTTTCATATTCTCAATGAACTAAGACATTTATTTTGGGATGCAGGATATGGATTTGATTTAAAAATTGCCAAATTATCTGGCATTCTTGCATTTATTGGCTCATTTATTTTAACAATCTTATTTTATTTATTAGGAAGAAATTTTTATTAATATGCATATCTCTACAAAAAAATGGCTTTTTACTAAAATAAGTTCTTTAGCTTTAATACCTTTAATGAGTTGGTTTTTAATCTGCTTTGTAAAAATTTATGACAAAGACCATTTTGTAATAACAACGTTTTTTTCACAACAACCATCAAAAATATTATTTTCAGTGTTTATTATAATAGCTTTCTTCTTTTCTTCTTTAACAATAAGTGAGATTTTTGAAGACTATTTACACGATGAAAAAATCAAAAATGTCGCAAACAAAGCCTTATATTTATTTGCTATAGTGATTCCATTATTAACAATTTTAGGTATATATAATCTTAATTAATGAGTTCTTATAAAATTATAGATCATGAGTACGATGTAGTTGTCCTTGGAGCAGGTGGATCTGGTTTGAGAGCTGCTGTCGGATTATCAGAGGCAGGTTTAAAAACAGCATGTGTTTCAAAAGTTTTTCCTACTCGGAGCCATACTTCTGCAGCTCAAGGAGGTATTTCAGCAGCTCTAGGTAATATGGGAGAGGATGATTGGAGATGGCATATGTATGATACTGTAAAAGGATCTGACTGGTTAGGAGATCAGGATGCGATTGAATACCTTTGCAAAGAGGCTCCAAGAGCAGTTGTAGAATTAGAGAGGTATGGCGTTCCTTTTAGCAGGACAGATGATGGAAAAATTTACCAAAGACCTTTTGGGGGAATGACAAAAAATTATGGAAATGGTACTGCACAACGAACATGTGCAGCCGCAGATAGAACAGGCCATGCTATTTTACATACTCTCTATGGACAAGCCTTAAAACAGAATACAGAATTTTTTATAGAGTACTTTGCGTTAGACTTAATAATGAAAAATGGAGAATGTAAGGGAATTATTGCTTGGAACCTCACTGATGGAACAATTCATAGATTTAGATCTCACATAACAATTATTGCGACTGGAGGATACGGAAAAGTTTATTACTCTGCTACTTCAGCACATACTTGTACAGGAGATGGAAATGGTATGGTCCTAAGAGCTGGATTGCCTTTACAGGATATGGAATTTGTACAATTTCATCCTACGGGAATTTATGGAGTTGGTTGCTTAATTACTGAAGGAGTTAGAGGAGAGGGTGGATTTTTAGTTAATGGCAAAGGAGAAAGGTTTATGGAAAGATATGCACCAAACGCAAAAGACCTTGCTTCTAGAGACGTTGTAAGCAGATCCATGGAAATGGAAATTAATGAGGGAAGAGGTGTAGGAAAAAATAAAGATCATATAAATCTCCACTTAGATCATTTAGACAAAAACGTAATAGATGAGAGACTTCCTGGCATTTCTGAAGCAGCTAAAACTTTTGCAAACGTGGATGTAAGTAAAGAACCTATTCCAGTAGTTCCTACAGTTCATTATAATATGGGGGGTATTCCAACAAATTATAAAGCTGAAGTTTTAACACTTAATGGTTCAGAAAAAATTGTACCTGGTCTTATGGCTATCGGAGAAGCAGCTTGTGTTTCCGTCCATGGCGCCAATCGTCTTGGCTCGAATTCGTTAATTGATTTAGTCGTTTTTGGAAGAGCTGCTGCAAAAAGAGCTGCAGAGTTGATAAAACCTGGAAGCCCACATGAAGAAATTTCAAATTCTGAAACAGATAAATGTTTGGATAGATTTGATAAGATTAGAAATTCTAATGGCTCTACAAAAACTTCAGAATTAAGATTAAATATGCAAAAAACTATGCAGTCAAAATGTGCCGTCTTTAGAACAGAAAAAACTTTAAAAGAAGGCGTAGAGCAAATTAGAAAACCTTTTGAAGGTATGAGCGATGTAGCTGTCAAAGATAAATCGTTACTGTTTAATACAGATTTAGTTGAAACTTTAGAACTTGATAATCTTATTAGTCAAGCATTAACAACAATGGACTCAGCTTATAATAGACGAGAGAGCAGAGGTGCTCATGCTAGAGAGGATTTTACTAAAAGAGATGATAAAAATTATATGAAACATACTTTAGCGTGGCAAAATGGTAAAAAAGTAGATATCAAATATAGGGATGTACATTCGCGAACTTTAACAAATGATGTTCAGTATTTTCCTCCAAAGGAAAGAGTTTACTAAAAATGGCACAGTTTAGCCTTCCTCAAAATTCTAAAATAGAGGTTGGTAGATATTACAAAGATAAAACAAATTCTAAAAATATTAAAAAGGTAAATGTCTACAGATGGGATCCATCAACTGGTAATAACCCTAGAGTTGATACTTTTGAAGTAGACATGAATAATTGTGGTCCAAAAGTTTTAGATATATTATTTAAAATAAAAAATGAAATAGACCCTTCTTTGACTTTTAGAAGATCATGCGCTCACGGTGTTTGCGGCTCTTGTGCAATGAATATTGACGGTATAAATGGACTAGCTTGCATTAAATCTCACACAGATATAAGTGGAGATTTGAATATTTATCCATTACCTCACCTAAAAGTAGTTAAAGATTTAATTGGTGATTTATCTACTTTATATAAACAATATGAGTCAATTCAACCTTGGTTAAAAGTTGACCAAACTGGATCGGAGACCACAGAATTAAATCAATCTCAAAAAGATAGAGAAAAACTTGATGGATATTATGAATGTATTTTATGCGCTTGCTGTTCAACTTCATGCCCAAGTTATTGGTGGAACGGTGACAAATACCTGGGTCCAGCAGTTTTATTACAGGCTTATCGATGGATAAATGATAGTCGAGATGGCGATAAAAAAGAAAGATTAAAAAAAGTTGCAGATGAATTAAAACTGTATAGATGCCATACCATTATGAATTGCACTAATTCTTGTCCCAAAGGCCTAAATCCTGCTAAAGCTATAGGCTCTATTAAAAAAATGCTTGCAACAAGCTAAAAGCTTATTTATTCAATAGCATCATGAGAACAATTCAGCATTTTGTCGATGGTAAAAGTTTCTCCGGAAATTCAAAAAGGACAGGTAAAGTATTTAATCCAGCAACTGGAGAACAAACCGCCGAAGTAAAACTCGCCACCAATAAAGATGTTGATGAAGCAATTATCAGTGCAAAAAAAGCCTTCGAAAGCTGGTCAAATAAACCACCACTACAAAGAGCTAGAATAATGTTTAAGTTCAAAGAATTAATTGAAAAATATTCTGATGATTTAACAAAAATTATTGTTTCAGAACATGGTAAAGTTTTTGATGATGCAAAAGGTTCTTTGACTAGGGGACTTGAAGTAGTGGAGTTCGCATGCGGCATACCCCAAATGCTTAAAGGGGAGTTTACTGAAAACGTAGGATCTAATGTGGATAGTTGGTCAGTGAGGCAACCTTTAGGTGTTTGCGCTGGCATTACTCCGTTTAATTTTCCTGCAATGGTGCCGATGTGGATGTTCCCAATGGCCATAGCTTGTGGAAATACTTTTGTCTTGAAACCCTCAGAAAAAGATCCTTCTTGTTCAATTAGGTTAGCAGAATTATTAAAAGAAGCTGGATTACCTGATGGAGTTTTTAATGTGATCAATGGAGATAAAGAGGCCGTTGATGCTTTAATTAATAATAAAGATGTAGCTGCGATGAGTTTTGTTGGTTCAACACCAATCGCAAAATATATTTATGAAAATTGTGCAAAAAATGAAAAAAGAGTTCAAGCATTAGGTGGAGCAAAAAATCATTGTGTTGTTATGCCTGATTGTGATTTAGATCAAGCAGTTAATGGTTTAATGGGAGCAGCTTATGGTTCTGCAGGTGAGAGATGCATGGCTCAGTCCGTTGCTGTTGCAGTTGGAAATATTGGAGATAAATTAGTAAATTCATTAGCAAAAAAAGTTGAAGCGTTAAAAGTTGGGCCAGGTATGGATAAACAATCAGAAATGGGACCGTTAGTTACTAAAGAACATTTAGAAAAAGTAAAGAGTTATGTTGATATTGGAGAAAAAGAAGGAGCAAAGTTAGTCGTTGATGGAAGAAATTTTAAAATACAAGGCTATGAAAAAGGATTTTTTATTGGAGGCTGTTTGTTTGATAATGTAACAAAAAATATGAGAATTTATAAAGAAGAAATATTTGGACCAGTTTTATCAGTTGTAAGAGCAAAAAATTTTGAAGAAGCTTTAAAACTAGTTAATGATCATGAGTTTGGAAACGGCGTTAGTATATTTACAAGAGATGGAGACTCTGGAAGAACTTTTGCTAACAAAGCTAAAATAGGTATGGTTGGGATAAATATTCCAATACCTGTGCCTATGGCATTCCATAGTTTTGGGGGATGGAAAAGATCTTTATTTGGAGATCAACACATGCACGGCCCTGAAGGGGTAAGATTTTATACAAAATTAAAAACAATTACATCAAGATGGCCATCAGGATTAAGGTCTGACCCCGAATTTGTAATGCCCACAATGAAATAGTATTGATGAAAAAAAAGATAACTTTAATAGGTGCTGGTCAAATAGGAGGAACGTTGGCTCATCTGATCGCATTGAAAGAACTAGCAAATGTGGTTTTATTTGACGTTCAATCAGGTATAGCAAAAGGTAAAGCCCTGGATATAGCTCAGTCATCACCTGTTAATGGATTTAATGTAAGTTTAATTGGCACAGATAATTACGAAGATACAAAAAATTCTGACGTAATTATAATTACTGCTGGAGTGCCAAGAAAACCTGGTATGACAAGAGACGATTTGCTAGGAATAAATTTAAAGATAATTAAACAAGTAGCTGAAGGTATAAAAAAAACTTCACCTGATGCATTTGTTATTTGTATAACAAATCCCCTTGATGTAATCGTAATGGCACTTCAAAGATATTCCGGACTACCAAAAAGTAAAGTAGTGGGAATGGCCGGAATTCTAGATTCTTCAAGATTTATATATTTCTTATCTCAAGAGCTCAAAGTACCAGTGCAAAAAATAAAATCTTTTGTCTTAGGAGGCCATGGAGACAGTATGGTAGCAATGATTAATTCCACAGAGGTAAATGGGAAAAAAATAAATGATTTAATAAAGAACGGAAAATTAAAGCAGGAAAAACTTAATGAAATTATCGATAGAACTAAAAAAGGTGGTGCTGAAATTGTAAAATATTTAGGCAATGGATCTGCTTATTACGCACCTGCAGCCTCAGGAGTTGAAATGGCAGAAAGTTACTTAAAAGATTTAAAAAAACAACTACCTTGTGCAGCTTACTTAAATGGAGAGTACGATACAAAAGATTTGTACGCAGGAGTACCTGTTATAATTGGCTCAAAGGGAGTAGAAAAAGTGGTAGAGCTAGATCTGTCTAATGAAGAAAAAGTCAATTTTAAAAATTCGATTAATGCTGTTAAAGAATTATTTATTGCAGCAAAAAAGATAGATCCAAATCTTTAGTTTATCTTTTTAAGAACTATTCTTCTTCCCATACAAAAAAAACTTGGCAATAACTTAACCAAAATTTTATCAATAAAGTTTAAAATATTTAAAAAAAAGTTATTCATAGGTATGCACTTAGTTTTTGAAGTTACGCCACCTGAGTTCAAAAAAATTAAGCATTCGGTAAGTTTTTCATGTTCTTTTTCGAAATATTTTCCTAAGTTTTCCTCAAATTTTTTTTTATTATCAAAAATTAAATGGGGAACAGCAATATTTCCATGCCAGGCATTTTTTTCGTCACTTTTTGGATTTTTCTCATCCCAAACATCTAATGTAAAATCAAAACCTTCGTGTTTCATAAAAATTGTTGCTAATTGAAAAGTTAGTGAGCAATAAGACTCAAATATTATCAATTTCCCCCCTTTTTTTAAAATTCTATACATTTCCTTAAAGAATTTAATGGGATAAGGAATATGATGAATCATATTTGAAGCAATCACAAAATCAAAAGTCATATCTTTAAAGCCTGTATTTTGAGCATCAATATTTTTGTAATCTAAATGATCATCTTTACCTAGATCTGTAAGTTTAAAATTTTTATTTTCAATAAATTCTTTTGAAAAACCGGCACCAGAGCCAACTTCTATGCCTATGTCATTTTTATTAATAAAGTTATTCATCCAAGAAAATCTTTTTTCTAAAAGATATCTCAAATTTTTTGATTTTGATGAATAATACAATTCTCTTGCAATTTTTGTATTTGCGATTGATTTCATTCGATTTTCATTAGCAGAAAACTGAATTTTATTTAAAAATTTTATCATCTTACCAATTATATAAATTTAAAAAAATTGATTATGAGTTTATAATACTGTCAATCTTTTCAAAACATGTTTTTAAAAAAAAATATAATTATAGAACTTCTTATTATCATTGTAATTTCAATTTACGCCTTTTATGTAAATTGGATAAGTGGCAATATGGGAGTTCTGCCAATAGACTCTTTTGGTTTTTTAGATACAGGTCACAGTATCTTAAATGGAAAATTGCCGATAAGAGATTTCTGGATTTTTACAGGTCTGGTTGTCGATTACATGGGAGCGTTATTTTTACTTTTATTCGGTAATAATTGGAATAGTCATTTAATACATGCTTCATTCATGAATATCTTGGCTGTAATATGTTTATATTTTTTTTTAAAATCTTTAAATTTAGAAAAAAAATTTATTATTTTTTATTGTATTTCGTTTGCAACGCTGTGTTATCCTGTAACTGGTACTCCGTTTGCTTATATTCACTCTTATATATTTTCTTTAATATCCATTATGACTTTACTAATAGCAATTAAAAGTCAAAACAAAGTAATTTGGTTTATATTTCCTTTTTTTTGTTTTCTATCATTTCTTTCTATGCAAACACCCTCGTCATTTATTCTGGCAATTCTTTTTTTAATTTTACTTTTTTATTTTTTTAAAAATAAAGACAACAAAAATTTGTATTTTTTTTTAATAGGTTGCGTTGTTTCAATATTTTTATTTTTAATTTTTTTGTTTATTACCAATACACCTTTCTTAAATTTTATTTATCAATATATTTTATTCCCGTTAACTATTGGAGAAGGAAGAATTGCTAGTAGTGAAACAGCCTATGTAAGTCTTATAGATCAAATTAACTTTAAAAGACTGGTAGGTGATTTTAAGTTTATTCATATTATATTTATTCCACTTTTATTAGTTGTCCTCAAAAACTTTCAAAAAAAAAACCAGGAGATTAATATACTTAATCTAACAATTATATTTGCAACAATTGCATTTTTATTCAATCAGTTAATCACTGCCAATCAAATTTATATATTTAGCTTGATACCAATTATTGCCGCAACACTCCATTTTAATATCAAAAAAATTACCTCTAACAAAAAATTCATTATTCTAATTATATTTATTGTTTTATTTGCAACTTCAAAATTTCATTTAAGGTATAATATAGATAGAAAATTCCACGATCTTGAAAATATTGACAAAAGTACAGCTATTAATGCCAGTTTAATTCATAAGAATTTAAATAATTTAAAGTGGATAAATAAATTTGATGATCCTAAAAATGAGGTAGCGGTTTTAAAAAAAGCTATTGCTCAGATACAAAAAGACAATAGAGAAAAAACATTAATTACTCATTATCAATTTATTGCAACGGTTCTGGACCAAAATCTCAATATTCTTAATCGTTGGTATTTGTGGGACAACAATACCCACCCAACGGAAAATCATAAATATTTTAAAGTATATAAGTCTCTGGTTAACAAAAATATCAAGACGAATAATGTGAAAGTTATTTACCTTTTAGGTCTAGAAAATGAAATATTGTTTGAAAACGTCAAAAATTACTTTACCGATCTTTGTTTTGAAAGTAAAACGCTGATAAATAAAAGATTTTCTAGTCACGAAATAGTAGATTGTAATAAATAAATATGAATATTCACGAACATCAAGCTAAAGAAATTTTAAAAGAATTTGGAGCACCAGTTCCAAATGGAGTAGTAATATTATCAACAGACGAAATAAAAGCTAAAATATCAAAATTAAATAGCAAAGAATTTGTGTTGAAAGCCCAAATTCACGCTGGAGGTCGAGGCAAAGCAGGAGGAGTCAAATTAATTAAAAATCTTGCTGAGCTTGAAATAGAAGCTAATAAAATGATGGGAAAAACTTTAATCACTCATCAAACTGGAACCGAAGGTAAAAAAGTAAAAAGAATTTATATTGAAGAAGCGTCAAAAATTTTAAAAGAATTTTATATTTCATGTCTTGTTGACAGGGAGACATCAAAAATAGCTTTTATTAGTAGCACTGAAGGAGGAATGGATATTGAAAAAGTAGCAGAAGAGAGTCCAGAAAAAATAATAACTACTAAGATTGACCTGAAAAATGAAGGACCAGATAAAACTGAAGTCGAAAAAATAATTTCTATATTCGGATTCAACCCGAGTCAAAAAATTGTTGCAGATCAACTAATAAAATCTTTATATAGGATTTTAATTGAAAAAGACGCTAGTTTAATTGAAATAAATCCTCTCATAATAAATAAAGAGCAAAAAATAGTTTGTTTAGACGCAAAAATGAATTTTGATGATAATGCAATTTTTAGAAGGCCAGAAATCCTTAAATTAAGAGACTTGAATGAAGAGGAACCAGCCGAGATAGAAGCTAGTAAGCATGATTTAGCTTACATAAAATTAAGTGGCTCTATTGGTTGCATGGTTAATGGCGCTGGTTTAGCCATGGCTACTATGGATATAATCAAATTATATGGTCAAGAACCTGCTAATTTTTTGGATGTGGGGGGAGGAGCTTCAAAAGAGAAAGTTACAGCTGCTTTCAAACTTATATTAGCAGATCACAATGTAAAAGGGATACTAATAAATATTTTTGGTGGAATAATGCGGTGTGATGTACTAGCGCAAGGAGTTATTGATGCGGCTAATCAAGTAAACTTATCTGTTCCCCTTGTTGTAAGGTTGGCGGGCACAAATTATAAAGAGGGAAAAGAAATTCTTGAAAAATCAAACCTAAAGATCTTATCTGCTTCTGATTTGAATGATGCTGCAAAGAAAATAGTTGAGGCCATAAAATAAATGTCAGTTTTGGTTAATAAAAATACTAAAGTAATTTGTCAAGGATTCACTGGAATGCATGGTACTTTTCATTCAGAACAAGCCATAAAATATAAAACGAAGCTTGTTGGGGGAGTCACGCCAAAAAAAGGAGGACAAAAACATTTAAATCTTCCAGTTTTCAATTCTGTTCAAGAAGCTAAAGATGAAACATCAGCAGATGCAACAATGATTTATGTTCCTCCAAAATTTGCTAGCGATGCAATTATTGAGTCAATAGAAGCAAAAATGGAACTGATTGTCTGTATCACAGAAGGTATTCCAGTTTTAGATATGATAAAAGTTAAAAAAGTATTAAAAAATAGCAGATCAAGATTAATTGGACCTAACTGTCCAGGAATAATAACACCTGAGGAGTGCAAGATTGGAATAATGCCAGGCAATATTCATAAAAAAGGATCAGTTGGCATTGTTTCTAGATCTGGAACTTTAACTTACGAAGCGGTTGCTCAAACTACTGCCAATGGAATGGGGCAATCGACATGTATAGGTATTGGTGGAGATCCTGTAAATGGTACAAATTTTATTGATTGCTTGGAGCTGTTTCTTAAAGATGATGAGACTAAATCAATTGTCATGATTGGCGAAATTGGTGGTACAGCTGAAGAGGAAGCTGCTGAATTTTTAAAAAAAGAAAAAATCAAGAAACCTATGGTTGGTTTTATCGCTGGATTAACTGCTCCACCTGGCAGAAGAATGGGACATGCAGGCGCAATTATATCTGGAGGCAAGGGAGGAGCAGAAGATAAAATTGAAACAATGAAATCAGCGGGAATTACCATATCAAAATCACCAGCAGATATTGGAAAAACGTTATTTGAAAAACTAAAAGGTTGATTTTTGTTATTTTATGTTAAAATAAATAATTAATGTCTTCCTCAGAAAGAAATATAAACCTAAAAAAAACCTCTTTTTTATCGGGAATAAATTCAGAATTTATTAATCAATTTTACTCTGATTACTTGACTGATCCTGACTCTCTGCCAACAAGCTGGAGAAAATTTTTTGAAGGTTTAAGTGAAGATGAAAAATTGATTTTAGAAGATTTAAATGGTCCAAGCTGGTCTCCGGAAAAAAAAATAAAGAAAAATATAAATAAAATTTTTGATTTAAAATTAGATGATAAAAAAGAAAAAGAAGAGACAGAATTATCATTGGTCAAACAAGCCTCAAAAGACTCTGTAAGAGCTATAATGTTAATAAGAGCTTACAGAATTAGAGGACATTTAATTGCAAATTTGGACCCATTATCAATTCAAAAAAAAGATGAACACCCTGAACTTAAACCAGAAACCTATGGTTTTACAAAAAAAGATTTTAATAGACAAATATTTTTAGATGGTGTCCTTGGTCTTCAATATGGAAATTTAAATCAGATTCTTAAAATTTTGAAAAAAACTTATTGCTCAACTATCGGTTATGAGTTTATGCATATGGGAGATCCAGATGAAAAAGCTTGGATTCGAAATAGAATCGAAGGGCCAGAAAAAAATATATCATTTACTGACAATGGTAAAAAAGCAATTCTAAATAAGATTATTCAAGCAGAAGGATTTGAAAAATATTTACATGTAAAATTTGTTGGAACAAAAAGATTTGGTCTAGACGGAGGAGAGTCCCTTATACCAGCATTAGAACAAATTATAAAAAGAGGAGGAAGCCTTGGAGCGAAAGAAATAAAAATTGGAATGCCTCACAGAGGAAGATTAAACGTTCTCGCAAACGTAATGGGAAAACCTTTCAGAGCAATCTTTAGTGAATTTTTTGGAAAATCAGTGAGTGCTAGTAAATATTTTGAGGGTGATGTTAAATATCATCTAGGAGCTTCTTCTAATAGAGAATTTGATGGTAATTCAGTACATATAAGTTTAACAGATAATCCATCACATTTGGAGGCTGTTAATCCAGTTGTATTAGGTCAAGTAAGGGCAAAACAGTTTTTTCACAGGGATAAGGAAAGAAAAAAAGTAATTCCAGTTTTAATGCACGGAGACGCTGCATTCGCTGGCCAAGGAATAGTTGCTGAATGTTTTGCTATGTCTGGTCTACCTGGACATAATATTGGAGGAACAATTCACATAATTGTAAATAATCAGATTGGTTTTACAACTGCTCCAAGGTTTGCTAGATCTTCCCCTTACCCATCAGATGTTGCTAAGACTGCTCAGGCTCCAATATTTCATGTCAACGGTGATGATCCTGAAGCAGTAGTTCATTGTGCAAAAATTGCTACAGAGTACAGACAAAAATTTAATCGAGATGTTGTAATTGATATGGTTTGTTACAGAAGATTCGGACATAATGAGGGTGATGAGCCTTCATTTACACAACCTATTATGTATAAGAAAATAAAATCTCATCCATCGACTTTAAATTTATATGGAAAAAAACTGTCTCAAGAAGGATTAACTTCTGAAAAAAAATTACAAGAAGAAAAAATACAGTTTAAAAATTATTTAGAAAAAGAATTTAAAACATCAAAAAATTATAAATCTGAACTAAAATGGTTTGATGGTGCTTGGTCTAGATTTAAACCAGGCTTGGGTAAAGATAAAAGGGGAGTGAGTGGTGTTGATAAAGAAAAATTAAATAAAATTGGGAAAAAGATTTTCAGTATTCCCTCGAATTTTGTCGCTCATAAAACCTTAAAAAGAATTTTTGAATTAAGAAATCAAATGCTAAAAGAGGGAAGAGTCGATTGGTCTTCCGCTGAAAGTTTAGCAATAGGTACACTACTAACAGAAGGATTTTCCGTAAGGTTATCTGGACAAGACTCGGGGAGAGGGACTTTTAGTCAGAGACATGCTATTTTACGTAATCAAGAAAACCACGATAGATTTATACCTGCTAATAATATTTCAAAAGGACAAATGAAATTTGAAGTTATAGACAGTTTACTATCTGAGCTTGCAGTCTTGGGTTTCGAATTTGGTTATTCATTACCTGAACCTGAAACATTGGTTTTATGGGAAGCTCAGTTTGGTGATTTTGCAAACGGTGGTCAGGTAATTATTGATCAATTTATTACATCATCAGAATCTAAATGGGGCAGAGCTAGCGGTCTCGTTATGTTACTTCCACATGGCTATGAGGGTCAGGGACCCGAACATTCATCAGCTAGGCTTGAAAGGTTTCTTCAACTTTGTGCTGGAGAAAATATTCAAGTGGTAAATTGTACGACTCCTTCAAATTATTTTCATGTACTTAGGCGACAAATGCACAGAGAATTCAGAAAACCCCTAATAGTTATGACTCCTAAATCATTATTGAGACACAAAAGGTGTATCTCTAATGTATCGGAATTTTTATCTAAGAGCTCCTTTCACCGAGTTTTAGAAGATGACGCTTATATAAAAACTAATAAGTTGATAGCATTAAAAGAAGATAAAAAAATTGAAAAAGTTGTTATATGTTCAGGAAAAATTTACTACGATTTAATAGAAGAAAGAGAAAAAATAAAAAATAACAAAGTAGTAATCGTGCGACTTGAACAGCTTTATCCCTTTCCAGCAAAAACATTAGCCAATGTTTTAAAAAGGTATGATGATGCAGAATTTATTTGGTGCCAAGAAGAGCCAAAAAATATGGGTGCGTGGAACACAGTTCGAAATTATATTGAGAGAACCTTAGAAATAATAAATTTTAAAAATATCAAGGTAAAATATGTAGGTAGAAAGGCATCTTCTTCTACTGCGACTGGAAATGCAAATAAACATCTTGCACAACAAAAAGAAATATTAGAAAAGATACTTAAATATTAAATGTCAGAAA
>MDSW01090641.1_pt1 | contig 17865 bp, 14 predicted proteins | sample 811171 | NCBI WGS metagenome assembly MDSW01 (sample SAMN05326641, study PRJNA326480) | marine metagenome | isolation source: seawater | place: Atlantic Ocean: North West | collected 2012
GAGTCTTGATCGTGGCACGCCACGATGCGGCGACTCGCGCCTTGCAGGACACGATTTGCGGTCTCCAACGCGGCGCTCGTATGAAACCTCAACAGGCCCTAACGCGCGGGTCTGCGCCGGGCCGTATTCAACGTGAAAAAACAAGACGTTGCTCATGGCTCGATTGTCACGAGCCGGCCGGGTCATGACAACTGAACAAACATCGTAGACGCGCGCTGTAAATACGCTCAGGCGCGATGATAAGGATGGCCGATGAGCATGCTGTGTGCGCGAAAGAGCTGCTCGGCCATAATCACGCGGACTAGCGGGTGGGGCAGGGTCAGCGCCGATAGCGACCGACGAACATCGGCCCGCGCCAGCGAGGCCGGGCCCAGTCCGTCCGGGCCGCCGACCAGCAACGCACGATCACGACCGTCAGCCATCCAGGCGTGTAGATCGTCGGCCAGCTGCGCGGTCGACCAGGGCTTGGCCTCCAAGTCGAGCGCGATGACGTGCTCGTCCCGGCCAATCGCCTTGACCATACGCTCGTCTTCGGCGGCGATCGCGCGGGCGGCATCCGCGCTTTGCTTGCGCGGGCCGGGCGTGATCTCGACAAGCTCCAGCCGACATTCCCGCGGCAGCCGCCCGGCATAGTCGTCGTAGGCCGTGGTCACCCATTTGGGCATCTTGCGGCCGACGGCGATCAATCGGATACGCACGAACGGCGACGCTAGTGTGTGGCGTTGACGCCGCCTGCCACGAGATCCACGTCCCAGAGTTTTTCGATCTGATAATACGCGCGGGTGACCGGCTGCATGATGTGCACGACCACGCCGTTGAGGTCGATGAGCACCCACTCGGCCTGATCCAGACCTTCCACGCGCGGCGCCAGCCCCTGCGCCTTGGCGTTCTGAACCAGAGTTTCGCCGATGCGTTTGACGTGGCGGCCCGAGCGGCCGGTGCAGATGACCATGTGATCGGCGATCGTGGTCAGCTCGGCCACGTCGAAGATCTTGACCGACTCGCCCTTGAGCTCGCCAACGGCATCCACCGCCAGCCTGAGAAGCGGCGCGTCGTCGGGAACGTCGGGCAGGGCGGTTAGATCGGTGTTTTGTTCTTCTGCAACCATCATTGTCTCGGCGCGGCGGGCGCGCGGTAGATATCGGTATCCATGATGTCCTCGAGGATGACCTCGGGTAAGAGATAGCGGGGGCTGGCACCGGCAGCAATGAGTTCGCGAATGCGGCTGGCCGAAATGACCAGCGGCGGCGGTGCATAGTTGTATATCAGGCCCGCGGGCTGGTTCTTCAAGGCGGCCGGGTCATCCACGCCGCGCTCGGTCAGCAGGTCGACGGCCTCGGGCGCCAGCTCGGCCGGCAGGCCCGGGCGTTCGATGAGCACGATATGGGCATGATCGAACAGCTCTTGCCAGCGATGCCAGGACGGCAGTTTGGCAAAGACGTCGCGGCCCATGATCAAGCACAGCGGGTGCTCGGGAAAATCCGTCCGGAGCGAGGCCAATGTATCGACCATATAAGAGTGGCCGCGGCGCATGAGCTCGCGGTCATCCAGCGCCAGCAGGGGCTCATCGGCGGTGGCCACGCGGATCCATTTGGCGCGTTGGCCGGGCGTGGCCCCGGGCTGTTCCCGGTGCGGCGGCCGGCCGTTGGGAATCAGGCGCACCTGGGCCAGATCCAGCTCGTTGGCCAGCTCCATGGCCAATCGCAGATGCCCGTTATGCACGGGGTCGAACGTACCGCCCAGAATGCCGATGGGCGCGCCGGCCGGGCCGGTGGGCGGTTGTTTAGCGGACATGGCCATCGCCAAAAACGATATATTTCTGTGAAGTCAGCCCTTCCAGGCCCACCGGGCCGCGGGCGTGCAGCTTGTCGGTGGATATGCCGATCTCTGCGCCTAGGCCGTATTCGAAGCCGTCCGCGAACCGGGTTGAGGCATTGACCATCACTGAGGCCGAGTCGACCGCGCGGATGAACGCGCGTGCTCGCGTCACGTTTTCGGTCACGATGGCATCGGTGTGGTGTGACCCCCAGGTCTCGATGTGATCGATGGCCTCTGGCATATCGGCCACGATCTTCACTGCCAGGGTGGGCGCCAGATACTCCGCAGCCCAGTCGTCGTCGGTGGCCGGCTCGATACGCGGGCCCAGACGCTTTCGGGTCTCGGCACAGCCACGCAGCGTCACGCCGGCCTGCATCAAATTCTGGGCCAGCGGCTCGAGGATGCGCTCGACCTGGGAGTCGGCTACCAGCAGCGTCTCCATCGTATTGCAGGTGCCATAGCGCTGGGTCTTGGCGTTCACGGCAATCGCGATCGCCTTGTCGCGATCGGCGTCGTCGTCAATATAGACATGACAGACGCCGTCGAGATGCTTGATGACCGGCATGCGGGCGTTGTCGGCCACGAACTCAATGAGCCCCTTGCCGCCGCGGGGCACGATGACGTCGATATATTCGGGCAGGCTGAGCATGGCGCCGACGGCGGCGCGATCGGTGGTCTCGACGATCTGGACTGCGTCACGTGGCAGGCCGGCATCGGTCAGGCCGCGGGCAACCGCCTCGGCGATGGCCTGGTTGGAATATACCGATTCCGAGCCACCGCGCAGAATAGCCGCATTGCCGGATTTGAGACAAAGTGCTGCGGCATCCGCGGTTACGTTGGGCCGTGATTCATAGATAATGCCGATTACGCCCAGCGGCACCCGCATACGCCCGACCTGAATCCCCGACGGCCGGAAGTTCATATCGGTGAGATTGCCGATGGGATCAGCCAGTGCAGCAACCTGTCGCACCCCCTCGGCCATACGCTCGATGCGGGTCGGCGTGAGCTCGAGCCGCTCGATGGCGGCGTCGTCGAGCTTGCCGCGGGCTTCTTTCACGTCCCGTGCATTGGCCGCGATGATGGCGTCCTGCTGGGCGATCAGCGCCTCGGCGATTGCAAACAAGGCCGCGTTCTTTTCACCCGGCTCTGCTGCGGCCATGGTGCGCGCGGCACGGCGTGCACGCACGCCCATGTCGCGTATGTGTTGATCGATGCGGCTGCCGGGCGTCTGCGCTTGGCTCTGGCCGCTGTGTTGATGGCCGTCCCGGCCGGGATCGCGAAGGTTCGCGCTCATGGTGCAAGGCTCGCGTGAGATGGGTCGTTGCCACAGACGATCGTCGGGGCGGCCCCCGACAATGCAATGATTAATGTTATCAGCTCATCCCAGGCACGACCGGCGGCGGCCCCCTTGTTGATGGCATCCAGACGGGCTGATTGCGACAAAAGCCGGGCCAGCTTTCGGGCATCGGCCGAGCGGGCGGCCGTGGCCAGGGCTTTCTTGCGCGGCGCGGGCAGAAATATCTTGCCCAGAAAAGCATCCAGCCGATTGGCCCGGGCCGCTAGTGCCGCCTGATAAAGCGTGCGTATTTCCTTGACCAGCGCCCAGGTGATGGGCACGGCATCCACGCCCTCGGCCCGTAGCCGAGACAAGCTCTTCAAGGCCCCGGCCGTATCTCCGGCCAGTGCCTTGGCCGGCAGGTCGAAGATATCAAAGCGCGCATGATCGCTGGCGGCCTCGGCCACGTGGTCGCGTTCGACCCGCGTGGCCGGATAGAGCAGGGCCAGGCGATCGATCTCTTGGGCGGCGGCCAGCAGATTACCTTCGTTCTGGCTGGCCAGAAGATCGACGGCCTCGCTGGACAGCTCGAGCTGCTTGTCACGGGCGCGACCGGCCACCCAGGCCGACAAACGCGACGCTGGTAAGCCCCAGGCATAGCTGACCACGCCGGCCTTGGCCACGGCCTTGTACCAGGCAGCCTTGCGGGCTGAGGCGACCAGCCCGGGAGCCACGATTAAAAGCAGCGTGTCAGGCGTATCGCGCTTAACGAAATCTGTGATGGCCGCGCTGCCGGCCTTGCCCCCGGGGCCTTTCTCCGGCAGATGCAACTCGATGATGCGACGCTGGGCGAACAATGATTGTGCGGCGCCGGCATCGGCCAGCTGCGCCCAGTCAAAGCCCGGCTCGGCGTGCAGGATGTCGCGCTCGTCGAAGCCTTCGCTGCGTGCGCGTTGGCGCACGGCATCCGCGGCTTCGACCACGTGTAGCGGCTCCTGGCCGCCCACCAGATAACAGCGGGCCAGCGGGTGGCGGGCCAGCTCGCGGGCGAAGTCTTCGGCGCGGATATCCATCAGCGCGTCATCAGTCGAAGTTGCGCCCGTAGAAGATATCGGTGATCTCGCCGGCAATGCGCTCGGTCAGGGCCTCGGCTTCCTCGGGCGCCAGGTCGGCCGCGTTTTCGGCAAACAGATATTCGTCGAGGTCGAATTCGGTCAGACGCATCTTGGTATGAAAGATCCGCTCCGACAGCACGTTGACGTCGACCATCTGGTAGCGATCACGAATATCCGGGGCGATATAGTCCTGGATCGAGGCGATCTTGTGATCGATGAAATGCTTGGCCCCGTCGACGTCGCGGGTAAAGCCGCGCACGCGATAGTCCAGCGTGACCACGTCCGACTCGAAACTGCGGATAAGATGATCCAGCGCCTTCAGCGGCGAGATCAACCCGCAGGTCGATACATCAATATCGGCCCGGAACGTGGAAATGCCGTCGTCGGGATGAAACTCCGGATAGGTATGCACCGTGATATGGCTTTTATCCAGGTGGCCGACCACGGCATCCGGCGCCGGGCCCTCGTAGGCGGTTTCCTCGGCGATCAGGATCGTGACCGACGCGCCCTCCGGCTCGTAGTCCTGACGGGCGACGTTCAGGATATGCGCCCCGATCATGTCTGAGACCTCGGTCAGGATCTGGGTCAGCCGATCGGCGTTGAACATATCGTCCAGATACGCGATGTAGGCTTTCTTCTGTTCCTGCGACCGGGCGTAGCAGATGTCGTAGATGTTAAACGACAGCGACTTCGTCAGGTTGTTGAAACCGTGCAGCCGGAGTTTGTCCATGGCAGGCGGGTCCGCGTCGGGCCGTAGCTCAGTTCAGGATCAGCAAGTATCCGGGCACGCGGGCCTGGGTCAAGCGCCCGGTCAAGCACAAGAGCGCAGGCTCAGGCGCTTTCCTCGATCGTATAGCCGTGGGTGATGTTCACCGCATCCTGCAGCATGATCGAGGCCGAACAGTATTTCTCGGCCGACAGCTCTACTGCGCGGGCCACGTGTTTGTCCTTCAAGCCCCGCCCGGTGACGATGAACTGGACGTGGATATCGGTAAATACCTTGGGCTCGGTTTCAGCACGCGTCCCGTCGAGCTCGATTCGACAACCGGTGACGTCCTGACGGGCTTTTTTCAGGATATGCATCACATCCATGGCGCTGCAGCCGCCGACCGACAGCAACAACATCTCCATGGGCCGAAAGCCCGCGTTCTCGCCGCCCAGGTCCGGCGGGCCGTCGATCGTGATGCGATGCCCGGAGTCGGCCGTGCCCGTGAAGGCCAAGCCCTGGTGCCAGTCGAGTGTTGCTTTCATTGAGCGTCTCTCATTGAACGTGCCTGACGGTGTATGGGGCTCGTGCGACCCCAAAAAAAGAACAGCCTTTACAGTTTGGATCCGTGGCTGGCCTTTGTCGATGTAGGCCGGCAACGCCGGATGCCGACAAAAAAAAAGACGCGGCTCGGAGCCGCGTCTTCTACTGCAACAGGTGGCTAGGCGCCACCCGATGACTGGTTTTTGCCGTTCACCATCAGCTGTCGGGCGTCAACAGACTACCGATGCCACCGAGCAGACCGCCCAGAACATCGGTCAATGTCGTGCGCAGCTCACCGAGAGTATTGACGAGATTGTCGGCCAGACCGTCTGTCGCATCGTTGCCCAGCGCCGACAAATCCAGATCGTCCAGCGCGTCTTGCAGTGACGACAGCGCGTTGTTCACCTGCGCGCGGCTGTTGTCCTTGGTCACGCTCAAGCTGGATAACGCGTTGTCCAGCTTGGCCAGGGCATCGCCCAGACCGCCTGACAAATTCGCCGTGCCGTCTGCCGGCGCGGCCGCATTGATCGCGCTCTTGACGTTAGTCAGCAGGCTGTCCAATACATCGTTGTCGACGTTATCGGCGCCGTCGGCGAGTCGGTTGTTCAGCTGGCCCAAAGCGTTATTGAGCGAGGCGATCGGGCGGGCGCTATCGATGAGGCTATCCAGGCGTGTACGCAACTGGCGCAGCCCCTGGGTGATCGCGTTGTCGTCGACGCTGCCGAGGTCGGCATCGCCGAACGCCGAGAGCAGCGACTGCAGCGGATTGGATGCGTCACCGTTCTGCACGCTCTGGATCGTACCGCGCAGGTTATCGAGCAGATTGTTCACCGGCTCCGACACAGCACCGTCCGAAGCATCCACTCGGGTGATGGTTGTCTGGAGCTGGGCGAGCGCGCGTTGCAGGCTGCTGGAAAGCACGTTGCCCGGCGCCTGATTGGACAGAGCGTCGGTCACTTGGGTGAGCGCACTCTGCAACGCTGCAGTCGGATTCTGGCCGTCGTTATCGCCCAGGCCGGCCAAAGCGCCCTGTAGTTGGCTGAGGCGAGTCTTGATCCGATCGTCACCATCGCCGATATCCCCGTCGAAGCTGGCAAGGCCGGTCGTCAGACGAGTCACCAGGCTATCAAGCGAAAAATCACCGCCGGCCGTGGTCAGTTCAGAAAGCTGTCCCTGCAGCGTCATCAGCGCCGAGTTGAGGCTAGCCGACAAATCGCTGCTATCTCCGGCGTTCAAAACCTCGGCAAGCACATCAGTGAGCCGGGTGACGGCGGTGTTGAGTCCATCCGATACCTGGTTATCATTGCCCAGATTGGTCAACGCTGCTGTTAGGCCTGACAGAGCGTTGGAAAGCCGTGACGTACTGTTGGTGTCCCCGCCGTCCGGAATGGTGCCGTTTTGAACACAGGCGGAATAGACGTCGACGCTGGACAGCGCGTTAACGCCACCGTTCAGGCGCAGCCGGATCGCGTCAAAAGTCTGATCGGTACGAACGAGTGCCAGTCTGCGATTGTTATCGCCGATCAAGCCCAGCAGATCGAGGTTCAGCAGGTCCGAATCGTTGGAGTCGGCGACTGTTTCACCGTCGTTGAACAATGTGACGTCGAGGCTACGGATGAGGTCGAGCGTCAAAACACTGTCCGGGCGTGAAATCACGAAGCCGACCCGACGATCGCCGGTGAAGCTCTGGTTGCCCGTGACGGTGATGAAGGCGCTGCCGCCAAGGGCACCTACCGTGGTGTTTAAACGGGCTGCGTTATCAAGATTGCCGTCGATGGCGTTGTCATCGTCTTGAACGCCGCAGAGCAGGCACACGCCGTCCGTGCCCGAATCCACCGTTACGTCGTCATCGTCGTCGCCAGCGTTGGCGATCGGTGAAAAGGCAGCGTCATCACCGAAACGGCAGGCTGTTGCCGGAACCTCCGAGTCATCGTCGCAGACGTTACCCACGCCGTCGTCATCGCTGTCGAGCTGGTCCGGGTTCGGCGTTGTCGGACAGTTGTCGTCGTCGTTGTCTACGCCGTCGCCGTCGGCATCACCGTCGCCGTTACCCTGATCGGCGTCGCAGGCATCGCCGATGCCATCGCCGTCGGTATCTTTCTGTTCTGGGTTGGCCGCTAGCGGGCAGTTGTCTGCGTTGTCGGCAACGCCGTCGCCGTCGTCATCGTTATCGCAGGCGTCACCGACGCCGTCGCGGTCCGTATCGGTCTGGTTGGGATTGGCGATGGCAGGACAGTTGTCTTGCTCGTCGTTAATGCCGTCGCCGTCAGTATCTACAGCGCTTGGGGTGTCGTCAGTGTTTTGCCCAAGCTGTACGTCTTTATCGTCGCTACATCCGCTGAAGGCAATACAGCCCGCAAGCAGTGCGACAATCGCCCCGAGTTTTTTGTCTAGCATCTGTCTCTCCCTCTGTTAGCGCGGCGGCCGAATCACTCGGTGCCGCGTCTGTCGAGGGTGCTCTTGATTCTTCAAAAAGCATTAACGACAGATGTGCAAAACTCTATTGGATGCGATATTTTTGCTGGTTAATCTTTAAAATATTTTTTATTTCAAATAATTATAAATTTCGAGTCTGAAACGTACGATCATTCGTTATTTTTCGTTGTTTGGGTCTAAAGAGAAAAGTGCGCAAATTCGGGCTCGGTTCGTAGCGATAACCGCTCAAACGAGCGTTGATTCTCGGTCGTTTGAGCGGCTGTCAGAACGCTGACGGGTTAGCCGATTTACGGCACCGTCAACGGATCGCGTACACAAACGTTATAAACGTCAACGCTGTTGAGCAGACTCAGCGTACCGGCAAACGAAAAACGTATGCCGTTAAAGGCGACATTCGGCTCGAAGACGATCGCCGAGCGCTCTTCGTCGTTGACCAGCCCGACCAGATCGAGCGAGAGGAGGTCGGTATCCCCGCTGGTTGCCAGGGTCTGATTCCCGTCAAGAACGCTGACCTCGAATGAGGGCAAAAGGTCCAGGCTGAGCAGCGTATCTCGCGAGGATACGATCACCGCCACGGCGGTGCCGGGCAGAAATCGGTTCGACGTGGTGTTGGTCAACGTCAGTTCGGCGGGATCATCCAGCAGGTTGCCGAGAAGCGCGAGGCTCAAGTCGATGCTGGCCGCATTGTCGGGGTTGGCATCCACGAGATTCGCTTCGTTATCGATGCTACACGTTAGCGGCGTGCACAACGTCGGCAGATCGCTGGTCAAAGCGACATCCGGCGTACGAAGCGGTTTGAAAGGCTGGTTCGGCCCGCAGGCGATACGTTGGTCGGTGTCACAAACATCGCCGATACCGTCCCGGTCGCTGTCGACCTGGGCGGCGTTAGGCGTGCGCGGGCAGTTGTCGTCGCAGGGACCCGTGGAATCGATAGAGCACGGGTTATCGCCCGCCACGCCGGAGCCGTCACCGTCGTCCGGGATGCCGTCGTTGTCATCGTCGCGGTCGCAGGCATCGCCGCGGCTGTCGCCGTCGGCATTCTGCTGATCGCCATTGGCGACGAACGGGCAGTTGTCGTCCATATCCACAACGCCATCCCCGTCGGAGTCGGTACTGGCGTTAGGCGTGTTGGGCGTAAAGTCGCAGACGTTACCCACGCCGTCTCCGTCATTATCAAGCTGATCGGGGTTCGCGATGGCCGGGCAGTTATCTAGGCCGTCGGCGACACCGTCACCGTCGTCGTCGGTGTCGCAGAGATCACCTATCCCGTCGTTGTCGATGTCCAGCTGGTCGTTGTTGGCGCGCTGTGGGCAGTTATCGTTGGCGTCGTCGATGCCGTCGAAGTCTTGGTCGTTGCTCTGGTTCGGCTGTGGGTCGCAGGCGTTACCGATCCCGTCGCGGTCGGCATCCAGCTGCTGCGCATTAGGTGTGGCCGGGCAGTTGTCCCGGCTGTCCGGAATGCCGTCGGAGTCGCTGTCTTTGGCGCTGGAGTTCATGTCGCAGGCATCGCCTACGCCATCGTTGTCGGCGTCGTCTTGCATCGGATTAGCGATCGCCGGGCAGTTGTCCTGGCCGTTGGCGATATCGTCGTTATCGATATCGTTGTCGCAGGCGTTTCCCGTGCCGTCGTTGTCGCTATCCGTCTGCGACGCGTTGGCGGTGTTGGGGCAATTGTCTTGCGAATCCGCAATGCCGTCGTTGTCGGTGTCAACGGTCTGGGCCATGACGGCGGACGGTGCCACGGCGATTGCTGCGGCTAATAACGCTATCCGAATTGTAAGTCGTCGATCGAACATGCCTCGCTCCCTGAGAATGTGGTAGGTCCCCAAGGCCGACGCTATACGACCTGTCGGTCGTCGACGATTGATTTTCGGTATGCAGAATCTTTAGTCGATAACCTCCGCGCATACGACAATTGCGCGCCGAGTCGCTGCCGTTAGCGACATCCGTGTGCCGTCAATTGCTTAGCCGCCGACCGGTGAGCTGGAGAGCAGACAACTATCCGGTGAAAGTGAGCGATGTTTCTTGGCCCGCAGTACCGATTAACAAGCGGTAGATCTTTTTAGCCAGCAGGGCATGCGATCGCTTCCATACGGTAGGTTCGTGTATCCGCCAGCGTGGATGGTTCATCTTCGCTGTGTGGGTGGCTGAGCGACAGCGGTACGGGCTGAGGCACCAAAGTCGGCAAGAGATAACCAAAAAAAGCGCGATCCGAAGACCGCGCTTTTCTCATCCGACCGGCAGTGACCTACCGGCTTGATTCTTACTGGCGGGGCTGCCTGACGCAGACCGCCGATACATCCACCACGCTGAACAGGTTGGCCAAACCACCGACGGTGACGCGTCCTGCGTTGAACGGTTCGTCGGAGGTGAAGACCACCGCCTTCTGTGTGGCGTCATTGATGACCTGGAACAGACGGCCGGTCAGCGGCTCGAGGTTGTTGATCAACGGCAGATCACCCAACGCCGTAGCGCGGCTGCCATTGTTCAGGGTCTCGAAGTTGATCGACGAGAGGATCGAACGGCTGAGCAGACCACCCTCGCGAGACACCAAGAACGCCACCTCTGAGCCGGCCGGGAATGATCGGGCCGTATCGGTTACCGTCAGCCCGGCGCTGCTCAGGACATTGGCCGGCAGAGAAATCCGCGCCGTGTTGTCCGGATTGTCATCGGTCAGGTTTTCCAAGCCCTGGACTGAACAACCGATACACAGCGGTGAAAACTCCTCCGTCGCCGTGGCGCTGCTGCCCATGATCGGCACGAAGTCTTCGTTCATGCCGCAGGCGATCGCATTCGTCGCGTCGCAGGCATCACCGATGCCATCGCCATCAATGTCCTCCTGGCCCGGATTGGCCGTCAGCGGACAGTTGTCATCGCAGTTCGTGCGATCGCCGTCCGTGCAGGCGTTGTCGCCTTCGCGTCCCGAGTGGTCGCCGTCATCCAGGATGCCGTCGTTGTCGTCGTCGGGATCACAGGCGTTACCCATGCCGTCGCCGTCCGTATCTCGCTGGTTGGCGTTGGCCACGTTCGGGCAGTTGTCGTCATCGTTGGCAATGCCGTCACCATCAACATCATTGTTGTTGGTGTCGTCACAGGCGTCACCCACACCGTCGTTGTCGCGGTCGGCTTGATCCGGATTGGCCACCAACGGGCAGTTGTCGTCGCTGTTGCCGATGGTGTCGCCATCCTTGTCGGTGTCGCAGACGTCACCCACGCCGTCGCCGTCCGTATCCAGCTGATCCTTGTTGGCCGCCATAGGACAGTTGTCGACGTTATCGTTGACGCCGTCGTTATCCGAATCGTTCATCTGATTCGGCGTTTCGTCACAGACATCACCCACGCCGTCGCCGTCGCTATCTTTCTGATCGGGATTGGCGATCAGCGGGCAGTTATCGCTACCGTCGTGGATACCGTCTCCGTCGGTGTCCTTGTCGGCATTTTCGTTGCCGTTGTCGGTATCACAGGCGTCGCCGATGCCGTCGTTGTCGACGTCCTTCTGGCTCGGGTTACGCGTGTTCGGGCAGTTGTCCTTGCCGTTGGGCACGCCGTCGCCGTCTGAGTCGTCGTTGGCCCCGTTGTTGCCGTTACCGTTGTCGCTGCCGTCGTTCGGGTCACAAGCGTCGCCGACGCCGTCACCGTCGTGGTCTTCCTGTTTCGGATTGGCCACCATCGGGCAGTTGTCGTTGGCATCGTCGATTCCGTCGTTATCGGAATCCATCCCGTTACCGGTGTCGTCGTTGCCTTCGTTTACCCCGTCGTCGGTGTCGCAGACGTTGCCGATGCCGTCGTTATCTCGGTCGGCTTGGTTGGTGTTCGGTGTGTTCGGGCAGTTGTCGGAGCCGTTGGGCACGCCGTCGTTGTCCGTATCACCGTTGTTACCGCCGTTATTACCGTTATCCGTGCCGGTTTCCGGGTCGCAGGCATCGCCCACGCCATCGCCGTCGGAATCGGTCTGAGCCGGGTTGGCGATCATCGGGCAGTTGTCGTTGGTGTCGTTGATGCCGTCATCGTCGGCGTCGTTGTCACCACCGTTGTTGCCGCCGTTATTGCCGCCGTTGTTATTGGTGTCGCAGGCGTTACCCACGCCGTCACCGTCGTCGTCGGCCTGGTCGCGGTTTTGTACCAGCGGGCAGTTATCGGTGCCGTTGTCAACGCCGTCGCCGTCGCGGTCGGTGTCACATACGTCGCCAATGCCGTCACCGTCGGTGTCGCGCTGGTCGGCGTTGGGCGTTACCGGGCAGTTGTCGTCGCAGTTGGTGGTCTGGCCGGCGGTGCAGGCGTTGTCGCCTTCGCCGTCGTTCGGGTTGGCCCCGTCGTTGCCGCCGTTGTCACCGTTACCGCCGTTACCGCCGTTACCGCCGGTGTTGCCGCTGTTATCGCCGTCATCCAGGATGCCGTCGTTGTCGTTATCCGGATCACAGACGTCGCCGATACCGTCTCGATCGGTATCAAGCTGGTCGGGATTAGCGATTAGCGGGCAGTTGTCAGCCGCGTCGTTGATGCCGTCGCGGTCTGTGTCGCGAGCCGAGTCATCATCGTTCGGGTTGGCGTCGCAGACGTCACCAATGCCATCACCGTCGGTATCGGTTTGATCCCGGTTCGCATTGATCGGGCAGTTGTCGCTGCCGTCCGGAATACCGTCGCCGTCGTCGTCGGTGTCGCAAGCGTTACCGATGCCGTCGTTATCCGTGTCGAGTTGGTCAGCGTTCGGAATCGTCGGGCAGTTGTCTTCATCGTCGACAATGCCATCGCGATCGGTGTCGTTCGGTGTATTAGGCGTGGCATCACAGGCGTCGCCCTGGCCGTCGCCGTCGGTATCGGTCTGGCTCGGATTCGAGACCGTCGGGCAGTTGTCACGGGTATCCGGGACGCCGTCCATGTCGCTGTCGTTGGGCGTATTGGGCGTAGCGTCGCAGGCATCACCCACGCCGTCGCTATCAGCGTCTTCCTGCCCGGGATTGGAGACTAACGGGCAGTTGTCCCGATTGTCATTTATCTGGTCGTCGTCGTCATCCGGGTCGCAAGCATCCCCGAAACCGTCATTATCGGTATCTTTCTGGTCGGCGTTCGGAACGTTCGGACAGTTGTCGACGTCGTCAGCAACGCCGTCGTTATCGTTATCCGTGTTCTGGCCAGGGTTTGTGCCAGGGTTCGTCGGTGTGCCACCGTCGTTTTGGCCTTGCTTGCTTTTTAAATCAACATCGGTGTGGTCGCTACAGCCCGTCACGGCGAGTGTGCCCGCCATGAGCGCTGCAAGCACCGCGTATCGTACGCTGTGCATTCGATTTGCTCCCTTTGCATTAATGGCCGATTTTTGCGATCGGCTCGTCGTTGGGAGCATGAATGTCGGTTGGCAGGCCGGTTGTGGTCAACTGTCTCAAAAAAACGACAGTAATCATGCTTTTCTATTGTGCGTGATTCGCTTCTGAATCAATGGATTGCGCGGGCAGCACCGGCCGGGCAGGAGCATGCGGTATACATCTTTCTCTGGAACTGCTTCAAATTCGCGCAGACTGTCCAGCCGAAAAGTTTAAAAAGATAAGTGTTCTAAAAGACGTTCAGGCGTTGTCTTTGAGTAGCGCGTGCAGGGCCTGAGCGGGGTCAGCCTGGCGCATGAACGACTCGCCGATCAGGAACGCGCCGAAATCTGCTGCCGATAAACGCGCGATGTCGGCCGGCGTGAAGATGCCCGACTCGCTGACCAGCAGGCGATCGCCGGCGACCTGGTCGCGTAGCGTGAAGCTTGTCTCCAGGGTCGTATCGAACGTTTTTAGATCTCGGTTGTTAATTCCCAGAATGGTCGATTCCGGCAAGGTGAGCACCCGTTCGAGCTCGGCGGCAGTGTGCACCTCGGCCAGTACGTCCATCCCGAGCTCGTTGGCACGTCCGGCCAGGTCGGCCATCAGGTCGGTCGAAAGTGCGGCGGCGATCAGCAGAATACAGTCGGCGCCAAGCGCGCGAGATTGATCAACCTGGATCGCATCGATCATGAAGTCTTTGCGCAGCACCGGTAGATGGCAGGCATTGCGGGCGAGAGCCAGGAAGTCGTTATCGCCCTGGAAATAGTCGCGATCGGTCAGCACCGACAGACAGGCCGCGCCGCCGGCCTCGTAGCGCTCGGCAAGCCAGGCGACGTCGAAGTCTTCGCGGATCAAGCCGCGGCTGGGCGAGGCTTTCTTGATTTCGGCGATCACCGCGCGCGGGTGCTTGACCGCCAGCGCTTGGGCAAAACCCCGTGGGGCATCGGCCGCTGCCACGGCATCGGCGAGCTGCGCCGGATCGAGATCGGCTTTGTAAGCCGCGAGTTCTTTTCGCTTGGTCGCCAGAATACGGTCGAGCACGGTATCGGTGGTCTGAACGCTCATGCAGAGTCTCTCTCGACGAAGCTACGACTGGGCCTTGGCGCGGCGAGAATCGCTCAAGCGCGTACACGCGCCTGGGTGAAGGCCGCGATATCGGCTAAGCGCTGTGCCGCTACCCCGGACGCGACGGTTTGCCGGGCCAGCGCCACACCGTCGGCGAGCGAAGCCCGAACGCCGCCCACGTAAAGCGCGGCCCCGGCGTTGAAGGCCACGATATCCGCAGCCGGCGACGGGCGGCCGGCGAGTACGTCGCGCACGGTGATCAACGACTGGCGTGCATCGGCCACGCGCAGCGTATCCAGCGTGGCCCGCTCCAGGCCCACGTCTTCAGGGGCGATCTTGTATGTCGTCACGTGGCCGTCCTTGAGTTCGGCGACCCGGGTCGGGGCGTTGATCGACAGCTCGTCCAGGCCGTCCTCGCCGTGCACGACCATCACATGACGGCTGCCCAGGCGATGCAGGACATGCGCCAGCGGTTCGCACAGGTGACCGTTGAACACGCCCATGAGCTGGTTACGGGCGCCGGCCGGGTTGGTCAGCGGGCCCAGCATGTTGAAAAGCGTACGGATGCCCAGCGCTTTTCGTACCGGTACCGCGTGTTTCATGGCTCCATGGTGGGCCGGGGCGAACATGAAGCCCACGCCCAGCTCGCGAATGCTGGCCGCGACATCACTCGGCGTGGTTTCAAGTGCAATACCTGCGCCTTCCAGCAGATCGGCGCTGCCGGACTTGCTTGAGACGGAGCGGTTGCCGTGCTTGGCCACGTGGCCGCCGGCGGCCGCAGCCACGATCGCCGCGGCGGTCGAGACGTTGAAGATGCCGGCGCCGTCGCCGCCGGTACCGCAGGTATCGACCAGACACTCAGCCAGGTCATCATCGACCGGCACGGCCGTAGCCAGCTCGCGCATGACGCCCGCCGCGGCGGCGATCTCTTCGATGGTTTCGCCCTTCATACGAAGACCCATCAAGAACGCCCCGATCTGTGAGGCCTCGACCTGGCCGGTCATGATCGCGCGCATGGCGCTGGCCATACGGGTCGCATCCAGGTCGCGCCCGCGGGCCAGATCGTCGAGCAGAGCGGCATCGATCATACGGGCTCGGGCGCGATCTCGCCGCAGCGTTTCAAGAACGTGCGCAGCATGTCATGGCCGTGATCGGACAGGATCGACTCCGGGTGAAACTGCACGCCTTCGGCACCGGTCGGCGTATGGATCATGCCCATGATTTCGTCCATGGTGCCGTCGTCGTGCTCGGTCCAGGCGGTGATTTCGAAGTCCGCCGGCAGGCCCTCACGGGCCACGATCAGCGAGTGGTAGCGGGTCGCGGTCAACAGGTCGTCCAGATGTTCGAACACGCCGCGCCCCGTGTGGCGGATACGCGAGGTTTTGCCGTGCATGACCTGGCGGGCACGAGTGACCTGGGCGCCAAACGCCTGGCCCAGCGCCTGGTGGCCCAGACATACGCCGAATATCGGCAGGCGGTGCGCCAGTTTGGCCATCAGCTCTAGTGATACGCCGGCTTCGTTCGGGGTGCAGGGCCCCGGCGAGACCACGATGCCACGCGGTGCCAGCGCCTCGATCTCGGCGATCGTGATTTCGTCGTTGCGCACGACGTGTACCTCGGCCGCAAGCTCGCCGAGGTATTGCACCAGGTTGTAGGTGAACGAATCGTAGTTGTCGAGCATCAGGATCATGACGTGCCCCCTTGGGTGGTGCGCCGCGTGGCCAGTCCTTGCTCGGCCAGGGCCGCGGCCCGCATGACCGCCCGTGCCTTGTTCATGGTTTCATCCCACTCGGCCTGGGGCTCGGAGTCGGCCACGATGCCGCCGCCGGCCTGGACGTGGATCTCGCCGTCCTTGATGACGGCGGTACGAATCGCGATCGCCAGGTCCATGCTGCCGTTGCCGGCCAGATAGCCCACCGCGCCGCCGTAGACGCCGCGCTTGACCGGCTCGATCTCGTCGATGATCTCCATGGCACGAATTTTCGGCGCGCCGGACAGGGTGCCGGCGGGAAACGCCGAGCGCAGCGCGTCCATCGGGGTGAGGTCGTCGCGAAGCTTGCCGGTGACGTTGGAGACGATGTGCATGACGTGCGAATAGCGCTCGATGGCCATGCGTTCGGTGAGTTTCACGCTGCCGGGACGTGCCACGCGGCCCACATCGTTACGCCCCAGATCGATGAGCATCAGGTGCTCGGCGATCTCCTTGGGGTCATCCAGCAAATCCTGGGCCAGGGCGTCATCCTCGGCTGCATCGAGGCCGCGCTTGCGCGTGCCGGCGATCGGGCGAACCGTGACTTCGCCGTCCATGGCGCGGACCAGGATCTCCGGTGAGGCGCCGACCACGTGGTGATCGCCCAGGTTGAAGAAGAACATGTACGGCGACGGGTTCAGACTGCGCAATGCCCGGTACAGCGACATGGGCTCGGCGGCAAACGGCGCCGACAGGCGCTGGCTGGGCACCACCTGCATGGCGTCCCCGGCCTGCGTATAGTCGCGAATCCGCGCGACCGCATCCTTGTAGCCGGCCTCGGTCAGCCCGGACACGAAGCCGGAATCGTTTAACGTCGGCGTGTTGTTGGCCAGCTGATCCGTGCGGGTGGCCTGTTGGGGCAGCGGGGCATCCAGCGCGTCCAGAATGGCGTCCAGGCGGGCAGCAACCCGTGCCCGGTCGGCTGAATCGTCGGCGATATGATGGGCCACGACATAGAGCTTGCCCGACAGGTTGTCGAAGATGACCAGCTCTTCGGCCACCAGCAATAAAATATCGGGCAGGCCCAACGGATCGGCCTTGTCGGCGCCGCCGGCCGCCAGCCTGGGTTCGATATAACGGATAGTGTCATAGCCGAAATACCCCACCAGGCCGCCGGTCAGGCGCGGCAGCTCGGGCAGGCGCGGCAGCGGGCGCGCATCGTTGAAGGCCTGAATCCAGGCCAGCGGGTCGGCGGTCTCGATCGTTTCGCTGGCCTGGCCGTCGCGTTCATGGACCAGCTGCGTGCCGGTCACGCGAATTCGCTCGGCTGCAGGCAGCCCGATGATCGAGTAGCGCCCCCAGCGCTCACCGCCCTGGACGGATTCCAGCAGGAAAGAATAAGGCGCGTCGGCGACTTTCAGATAAGTCGACAAGGGCGTATCGAGATCGGCCAGCGCTTCGACCACTAGCGGGGTACGAGCAACGAGCCGAGAATCAGCAAACTGGGACATAACGCATCAATCGGTTTTCTAGCAACAAGGATAACGGCGCAGACGGGCGCCTGCCGGACGAGTTCAGCCCCGCCAGCTCATCCGTTGCCATCGCCAGGCGCCGCCAGCGTGGGGGGCGAAGGCTCTGTTTGCCTGATGCGTTGTCATAGACAAAATCCTGCCGGAACTCGCGGGCGTTGCCAAGGGAAGCTCTGCACAACCTCTCGCGGGTCGCGTTCGAGTCCTCACAGACGGTGCGGCAAGGCGTCCAGGCGCAGCGCCTGCCTGTTTGGCAGGTCAAGCCTGGCAACGCAGCCGCGGCGTCTGTGAGGCCGAACCCCTTGCGGGCCGGGGCTTTGCGCGCGCCTGGTCGTCGTCAAGCCGCGCTACCGTGCAACAAGCACGCTACGCGCACCTTTCCTCGCC
>MDSW01136028.1_pt1 | contig 17857 bp, 16 predicted proteins | sample 811171 | NCBI WGS metagenome assembly MDSW01 (sample SAMN05326641, study PRJNA326480) | marine metagenome | isolation source: seawater | place: Atlantic Ocean: North West | collected 2012
TCTTCGAGTGTCGGGTCACCAATAAATGGATGTTCCGACACTGCTCGCTCACACAATTCAGCAATCTGTGGAAACTTCACCACTCCATTGAGGAAAGCCTGGACTGCCTCCTCGTTTACAGCATTCAAAACCACACCAGCAGTACCACCCCGAGCCGCAACATCATAGCCGAGACGAACTGCTGGAAAACGTTCGGGGTCGGGGGGGATCAGATCTAGTTGCTGGGCAACACCAAAATCGAACCGCCGAGCCGGACCATCGTACCTTTCTGGATACGCAAGTGCATACTGGATCGGAAGTTTCATGTCTGGTGGCCCAATCTGGGCAATAACCGAACCATCAATAAATTCAACAAAAGAATGAATAATTGATTGTGGATGGACAACGACACCCAACTGGTCCGCTCGGAGATCGAAGAGCCAGCGGGCCTCAATCAATTCAAGTGCCTTGTTCATCATCGTTGCCGAATCAATGGTAATCTTCGGCCCCATTGACCAGGTTGGGTGCTTGAGCGCTTGTTCTGGCGTTACCTCGGATATCTGCTCTTTGGTATGAGTTCGGAAAGGCCCGCCGCTGGCTGTCAGCACGACTCGCTGCAATTCATGCCGACGTCCACTCCGTAACGCCTGATGGATCGCAGAATGCTCACTATCGACCGGCACAATCGTAGCACCAGAACGTGCTGCCAACTGTGTTACTAAAGGCCCAGCTGTCACCAACGTTTCTTTATTGGCAAGCGCTACCGTCTTCCCAGCAGCGAGTGCTGACCAGGTACTGCGCAAACCAGCAGCCCCAACAATAGCCGAAACAACACGGTCAACTTCTGGGGCAGCGAGTAGTTCTTCAAGACGTTCTGGACCAACGACGAGTTCTGTTCCTTTTGGGAATGCACCCGGTCCAAGTGATTCTGCAGCAGTCGCATCGGTCACTACGACCCAGCGAGGCCGACATGCTTGAGCCTGTTCAACCAGAACATCAATGCTGCGGTGACCACACAGCAGATGCACCTTGAAACGACCTTCGGAGGCAGCAATGACTTCAAGGGTATTCTTCCCAATACTTCCGGTTGAACCCAGAACCGCAACACGAAGAGGAACGGCATCTGAGGACATTTGAAGATCAATCGATTGCTCACGCACCACTTCCCCACCCGAAACGGCCATTGAAGTGGCAGAAGCCACAGTGCGGTCGGGTAACATCATGGACGGGTCAATCTGGGAAACTATGAAAACATGTCAAAATACGACGAAATCTAGTTTACGCACTCCGGTCGCCGGATGCCATGCACGTCATTTGTCGCAGGCTTCTTTCGAGCCTACGATAGAGGGATTGCGGTCCTTCCTCTCAAAATAAAGAAACGATTGCGACATTTCGTCTATGAATCAAAAAAATAATGAAAAAGATCCTGGACGGCGTTCTGGTGATCGAAAGCAGGCTTTCGGTGGCTCAAATCTCATCTGGTCCCTGATTGCCGTGGCAGTCGCTGGTCTTTTTGCAGCAAGCCTCTTCAGCAATGGCCAAGAAGTTCAATTGAGTTATACCGACCTCGAGCGACTTATTCGGGCTGCGGGTGAAGAAGAAGATCAGTCAGGCTCGCCACGATTCGTAGAGGTTATTACAGGCGAAACAGCAAAAGGATCTCCACTGGTTTCACGATTCTGCTCAATCGATGATGTAGTCATCGGTGCATTTGAGGTGACTGGAACACTGCGAAAAGTTCCTTTGCCAGGAGGTAATGGACGAGGTGGACTGCGACCTATTGATGACGGCCGATTAACGGCTGGTGGTAACGCCCAAGGTGAACAGCTGCGATTTCGGACTGCGAAACTCCCAAGCGAGAACTCGGAGGGACAGCTGTCAAAGATACTCGATCTCAATAAAGTTGATTATCGGTATGAAGATCCACCGAGTCCTTGGCGAAACTGGATGCCAATGTTGGTGTTGACCGGATTACTTGCATTGGGATTCTTTCTCATGGTGCGTCGCCTAGGAGGAGCCGGCAGCCCAATGGCATTTGGTCGCAGCCGAGGAAAAATGTATGCCCAAGAAGATCTCGGGATCAGTTTTGATGACGTCGCTGGGATAGACGAAGCCGTTGATGAACTTCGCGAGGTGGTTGAGTTTCTTCGAAGCCCTGAAAAATATCAGGTTCTTGGTGGCCACATTCCGAAGGGTGTTTTGTTAGTAGGACCTCCTGGGACAGGAAAGACCCTTCTCGCCAAAGCGATTGCGGGTGAAGCTGGCGTTCCCTTCTTTGGACTTTCTGGGAGTGACTTTGTTGAAATGTTTGTTGGTGTCGGTGCTGCCCGTGTCCGTGACATGTTTCAACAGGCCGCGCAAAAGAGCCCATGCATCATTTTCATCGATGAGCTTGATGCTTTAGGGAAAACCCGAGGTTCAAGTGTCGTTGGTGGTCATGATGAAAGAGAGCAGACGCTCAATGCGTTGCTTGTTGAAATGGATGGGTTTGGTAGCAACTCCGGCGTCATTGTGATGGCAGCTACGAACCGACCGGAAACACTTGATCCGGCCCTACTCCGACCAGGAAGATTTGATCGGCATGTACTCGTCGACCGACCTGATGTCCGTGGACGTGAGGCTATTCTCAAGGTGCATGTCCTCAATGTGAAACTTGATCCTAAAGTGAATATTGAGCAGGTGGCACGAATTACCTCGGGTTTTTGTGGTGCAGACCTTGCCAACCTTGTAAATGAGGCCGCCTTGCTGGCTGCTCGAAATAACAAGAAGTCTGTGGGGATGGTGGAATTCAACGAGGCTGTAGAACGTGGCACTGCAGGCCTTGAAAAAAAGAAGCGCGTGATCCACGAAGATGAAAAGAAACGAGTGGCGTATCACGAAGCAGCACATGCCTTAGTTGCATATTCTCTTCCGAATACCGACCCCATACATAAGGTGTCAATCATACCCCGTGGCCTCGCTGCTTTAGGCTACACCATGCAGCGGCCAGAAGATGATCGGTATCTCCTCACACAGAGTGAACTTGAAAGCAGAATTCATGTTCTTCTCGCTGGCACGATTGCAGAAGAAATGATTTATGACGACATCTCAACAGGAGCTCAAAACGACTTGGAGCGGGCGAGTGAAATTGCACGCTCAATGGTGATGGACTACGGCATGAGTCAACTCGGCAGAGTAAACTATCGTGAAAGCCAACGGTCACCGTTTCTGACTGGTGGGGGCGCCGACTTTGGCGCAACCCGCAGCCATAGCGAAGAAACAGCTCGCGAAATTGATGAAGAGGTTCGCCGCATAATCGATACGTCGATTGTTCAGGTCCGTCAGATTCTGCAAACCCGTCGCGCATCACTTGAATCAATAACAAGCCGCTTGATCGAAGCTGAAGTAATTGATGGAAGTGACCTCCAAGATATTATTGAAACAACGAATGGGAAACCGCAACTCGTACCGGGTACGACGGCTGAACGCCGCGCTACTACGGTACAAACATCATCTGATAGAGAGAACGAACCGCCGGTTGATGCTGCGAACCAGTAGTCCTGCTCCCTGAATTATCATTACAGTTGTTCTAGGTTGCCCAAGGCAAGTGGCTTCTCCAGATGGGCGCTAGAGTACGTCGATGTTTCTACAGAGGCGATAGCGAGGGGCTAATCGCGCAGGAGTTAGATTCCGCTTTCAGGCACCATCATGTGGAAAAGTATATTTCTGGCGATTGGAATATTCGCTACGCTGCTAGGCATTGAACTGCTATTCATCGATTCTGCCGTTGTTGTCCCACTAGCAGGTGGCATGGGTCGTTCAATCACAGCACCTGAATGGGCACCGTGGTTACTCATTTCTGGTGGAGCCATCACAATTTTAAACTTGTGTACACTTCCCAGTGGTTTGATCAAGGAATAAGCCCGCTGTCAGGCTTTCCAAACAGGCTGCATGCAAAGCCCCTGAATGTCTCTCATGAACTATGATTCGTACCAAAAATCATCCTGACCGAGACACTATTCTCTTCGATGGTGAGTGTCGTTTCTGTCAACGACAGATTGCGTTCCTCCGCCGGCTCGATTTACGACGACGGTTTATTTACACGTCGCTCCACGAGCCAAGTGTGGCCACCGACTTTCCAGAGCTTTCAATTGAACAACTCCAAGAACAGATGTTTGTAATCGACACGCAAGGAAACGCTCGTGGTGGTGCAACTGCTGTTCGGTATCTATCTCGTAAACTACCACTCCTCTGGCCGCTCGCTCTTCTGCTACACATTCCGGGCTCACTCCCAATCTGGAATTGGCTGTATGCATATGTCGCCAAACGAAGGCTCTGGATTGCTGGTCGGTGTGATGCAACAAGCTGCCAAATACATCAGAAGTAGTCAGTTTTATTCTTTGTTCTGAACACCGAAAAACATGAGGTGCTGCCACGGCAACTCATCGAATTCACGTTCGAGAACAAAACCATTTGGCTCAAGTTCTTTTTTGACCTGTGCCTTTGTCATCTTATGAAGCGGCTTGATTGGTACGGAAGCATCTTCCCCACGAAACTCTGCTAAAACAACTTGGCCACCGTCAGAAAGACTCTCTCGGATACATTTCAACATTTTTTCGGGATGAGAGAACTCGTGGTAGACATCAACACAAAATACGAGGTCGACTTTTCCCTTGGGCAAACGAGGGTCAATAAATGTTCCCAAAACCGGTTTTATATTAAAGAGTTTTTCCTGCCGCGCACGTGCAACAAGAAGTCGAAGCATTTGGGGCTGGATATCAACTGCGTACACTATCCCTTCAGGACCAACACGTCGTGCAAGTTCGAGTGTGTAGAACCCATTCCCGCATCCGAGATCACAGATAGTTTGCCCTGGCTTGATTTGAAGTGCTTCAAGAAGCAGTCGGCAATCTTCTTCACGTTGACGGCTTTCCCGAACAAGCCAAGGGGCTCCCGTATAGTGCATCGTCTGTGCAATCTCTCGACCCATGTACTGTGTTCTGGGTGGCGGGATTTCAACAGAACGATCGATCCTGAGATCAATTGCCAGTGGACGTTGTGATGAACGTTCTGGTTTTCTTGAAGAAGACACATCATCCGCAGCCAGTGAAAATGCACAAACACAGACTGCAGAAATAACGGCTTGAGAAACTATTCGCACAGGATATGCCAGTGGATAAGACATGTACGAAGTCTACAGTCAAAACAATGAAAAGCGATATAGTCAGGCGACGTGATAGCGGGGTTTTTCCAACAAGGGTATTCCAGCAACGTCGTAGCAACTCACAATTGAAATACCACAGCGACTCGCATATGCAGTGATCTGCTCCCGATCAACGAGGATTGTCTTACCAGCCTCAATCACAAGTACCTTACCTCCGGAGGCTCGAATTGATTGAAGCGTTCCAATACCAATTGTCGGCATATCAAACCGTTCATCTTGCTGAGGCTTTGCAACCTTCACGACTGTCATACCACCAGAACGGCAAAGCCGCCCTGCCCGCCGAATACACTCATCAGTACCCTCAATTGCTTCGAGGGCCATTGGAGCCTGGTTCTTTACGACTACTGTCTGCCCAATATCGAGACGTCCAAGTTCTTTCGCAAGCCGCCATCCAAAAACTACATCAGCCATCCGACGTTTTGAGAGTGGCTTGCCCGCTAGCACACCTTCAGTTGCCAAAAGTTCAGGAGCAAAATCTGTTGCTGGACAAATACGAATTTCTGACTTCTCAAAGGCTACGGCAATCGCTCCAAGAAGCGCATCGTCACGGTTGTCTTTGCTACGCGTTACAAAATGTGGCCAGAATGTCTTGAGCCCTTGCCAGTCGGGAATATGCCGAATCCATCCGAATCGACGAAACAGTTGCTTCTTATGAATTTTTCCGGCCATCGTCGCTCGACGCACGCCATTCTGACGGAAAAAGTCGATGGCCTTGCCGATTTCAGCAACACCGACTTCTCCATAGACATCAGCTATCTCCTCGAGTGATTCTTCGGCATGATGCCGGATTGTTAGAATTGCAACTCGTCCACCACGTCGTTGAATCGCTTCAGCGGTAGCAATTGGAAACCGTCCCCAGCCAGCAAGAATACCGACCAGTTCTCCGTCGAGTGATGGCAGTTCGTTCACGTCCCCGGACAAGGCTTTCATTGTGCTATCAACTACTCTTTATCTAACGCTTTTAAAACACGCATTGAGGACACTTGTCCCTCTCCAATGAGATCCTAGGCCGCTTTCGAGGAAGACTCTTTTGTTGCCAATTGAGATGTCTTTTCCAATTCTTCAACTCGTTTCAGTAGGTGCTTAACTTGCTTTCTCATCTCAGGAAGCTTCGACATTGAAGCAAGTTGCAGCTTGCGTTGCCTCAGATCAATGGCTGGTTCACCAAGTACTGTTTGCTTTGGTGGGATATCATTGGAGACGCCTGATCGTGCACCAAGTACTGCGCCATCACCAATGTGGATATGATCACGTAGACCACATTGACCTGCCATGATAACCCATTCACCAGTCGTTGTACTTCCTGCTACACCTACTTGAGAGCAGATCATATTATGACGACCGACTCGGCAGTTATGAGCAATCATGACCAGATTGTCTATTTTTGTGCCGCTGCCAATTACTGTTGGTCCGTATGTTCCACGATCGATAGTTGTTCCAGCACCAACTTCAACATGATCACCTAATTCAACCCAGCCAAGTTGAGCCGAAAGCTCTAGACCTTGTGCATCTGGCTTATACCCAAATCCAAACGCCCCCAAAACGGCATTGGCATGAATAAGACAGTCTTGACCAACAAGGGTATCCTCATAAAGAACTGCATTTGCAAAGACCGTTGTTCCGGCACCAATTCGGCAGCCCGCACCAATTTGAGCTCCAGCATGAATAATAACTCCCTCTGCAAGTTCAACATCTGGGCCTATGTGAGCAAGAGGTTTGACTTCAACATCACCTGCGAGTCGGGCCGAGGGATCTATGACTGCTTGAGGGCTCACACCTTGACGGTGTCGAGCACGCGGAGGACGAAAATGTTGAACAATTGTTACAAAGGCTTTATGAACATCTTCAACCTCAATCGTTGGTCGATCCTGCGTCCCGGTACCTACTGGAACAATAGCAGCCGCTGCTTTACTTTTAACGAAACTCGGCAGTCGCTCAGCAGAGTCAACGAGTGTTATGGCGTCTGTGGTCGCCGTCTCCAAAGTCGACGCTGCCGCTATGTGCTCTTGAAAGTCGAGCGCATCGGGTATGACAAGCTGACCTTCGACCAACTTTGCAAGCATAGAGAGTGACTCAGACATCAAACAACCTCCCTAACCAAATACATAACAAAAGAACTACCAAGCGGCTGTGGATTGGGAGATTAGGAGTCCTGCTGGAGGGACGCAAGGTCGGCCAAATCTGGCTTATATGCCAACCAGAACTGCCATAACATGCCCACAGAAAGGGCCATTCTGAATGACCAGAGGATAGTTCGTATCCAGTTTGAATTGACGAGAAAACGGAGAGTTTGAGCATCCCATCCGGTTGAAAGCTGCAGATGACAAGGTACTTGAAGAAAAAATGTACTTGCCCAAATGCCCAAAAGAGCCGTCATGCCAACGATAGGGAAAAGTGGATGAACACCCCGTGGCCGATGCACAAGTAACCAGACAGCAGCAATACCTTCAATCAGCATGGGAGGAATAACCACTGGCCCAGTGTGGTTACGATGGGCCACTTCCCACCTGCCAAAATCATCGTGAGGCCACCCTTCCATCAAAGGATAATGCACAACCTGAACAAACCAGATGAGTCCAGTCATGAAACTGGTTGCAAGTACCTGAAGGAGGAGAGTTCGAGCACCCGGAATGACACTTTTCATCGTGTTCCAATCGGAGCAAGCACTTCAACGGCGTTTCCAGCAGGGTCAGCAACGTAGCAACTCCGCGTGCCATCTCGATGCGCTTTTAGTTTACCGAAGGCTTCCGCCTGCGGATGGATAAACCCAATATGTGGCGGGTGCTGATCTGGAATCACGAGTGCCAGCCGGGTGTTTCCAAATTCAAGGAGTGCCCAGGTATCGTCCTGATATTCAATATCGCAGCGAAAGTGTTTCGTGTACCAGTCAACTGCCTTTGCGACATTACTGACGGCAATCGCAACATGATGAATCGCATCGAGTGGCGAAAGAGGATCCACAGGAGGTAAGTCACTTGATTCTAAAGGAGTGGCCATTTGATTTCTTTGGGCACTGGCATTTTTGGGACACATATATTGTACATGTGACAGAACGATTCGGGGGTAAGCGTAGCGTATGTTGGTTTAGTTCTTAGCCTTTAGATCAGCAAGGCCTCCATCGACTCCCAAAATCTGGCCTGTTACCCAAGAATTTTTTGGATCAAGGAACCAACAAACAGCACTCGCAACATCTTCCGGTTCACCAATCCGCCCAAGGGGATGCATCGAGACGGAAGCTTTTTCGGCAAGCTCACTTGATAAGAGGCCTGCAGCCAAAGGAGTTCGAACAAGACCAGGTGACACACAATTAAACCGTATTTTAGACCGTGCATACGTCGCAGCTGCTGAACGCGTAAGCCCTATGACGCCAGCTTTTGCTGCGGCCACTGCCTCATGATTCGCAAGGCCTATCCTGCCGGCAGCACTCGATAACAAAACAACTGACCCGCCTGAACTTCGTAGCAGTCGACCAGCAGTGCGAACGCAGTGAAACGCCGTTGTTAAATTCGCCGCAATTGTTGCATGCCATTCATCTGAACTTGTGAGATGACCTGGTTTTAGAAGTATTGATCCGACGCAATTAACGACACCCGTTAATCCTTCTAAACTTTCTGCAGCTTTATCACCACATGCATCAAATGATGCCGCATCTGTTGCTTCAAGGGTTTCCCACTCACAGTTCAACTCCGAAGCACGTTCTTGAAGGCTTGTTGAATTTCGACCAGCAAGAAAGACTTTCCCTCCGGAACCCACAATTTCTCTCGCCACCGCTGAGCCAATTCCACCGGCACCAATGATTAGAACTTTCTGCACGTGATGTACTCCAACAAGTGATTATTGCAGTTGAAGAATTCAGTTTACAGCCAATCACCAATAGTCCGTTCAAGATTTGCTTCTTCGGCCATCGTTCGTAACTTTGCAATCGCCCGAGTTTGTATCTGACGGATTCTTTCTTTGCAGACTCCCATTTCTGTCCCGAGTTGCCTGAATGTTTTCGGCTTATCACCATCAAAGCCAAAACGAGCGAGCACAATCTGCTGCTCACGGGTCTCGAGAGAGTGCAAGAACTTAGAGAAGAGTGTTTTGAGATAACGAACCTGATCAGGAGAACATGATTCGTGATCCGATACTTCTTCCGCCCGATCATTGATTGGCTCATCATCAGAGGCAAAACGATTGCGGTGCTGGCGGCTTTTATGAGAAATTCGAAAGAAGTGTCTCTGGATAGCGTAGGTCGCGTATGTACTGAATCGATTGCCCAGAGCGAAATTGAACTTTTCAACGGAACGCATCAAGGCAACATTTCCTTCGCTGATGAGTTCATCAAAAGAGTGGCTCGGGTCGTTAAATTTCTTGGCGATCGATACGACCAAGCGAAGGTTGGACGTGATAAGAATAGCCTTTACCGTCTCCGCCTCTGCAAGAATGCACTCGATTTGCTTCATTTGCTTCATTGTCGCTCGTTTAGGATCAAGACGGCTTCGCTTTTGAAGTGCTTGAAATTTCAACCAGTTCATTCTGCGAAAATAGAATTGCTCCTCATCCTTTGACAGCAGCCGCGTTTGGTACAAACTGGCCAGATATGGTGAGAGAGAACGATTCGAGGCGGACTTTTTATCCGAAGAAAAGCCGTCTAGTGGGATTTTTGCATCGGCTGGCGGTGAGTTGGCGAGTAGCTCTGCGTCCTTCTCGAGAAAAACATCTCCTCCGATGTATTCAATGTCTCTGCCAAAAAGCGCTGACCTCTTATTCGAAAGGATTGTTTTTCTTCGCTTCTCAGAGGGCGAAAGACCAATGATCTTTTTTGGCTCACTCGTTTTCGAGGACATTCTCGAGCTTCTCTGGGATGGCTTCCCAGCTTTTGGAATTCGGTTATTTGGATCGGCGAGGGCAATCACGGTTGATATCCTTTCTCACGAGTCCCAAGTAGGGATTTTTAACCATTAATTTTCACTATTTCAGTAACCGCAGTATCTGCATCGAACTAACCGGAAATTACGAATTTCATGAATAACCCATAAATCCTTCGGCAAACAGAAGATTTTCTGGGCACCCACATTTTTTGGTGATCACCCTCTCGCAAACGTCAAAATCTTGGCCCCGCACTTTCTTCCTACCCACTGATGCATTACTGAAATAGGATTTTCACATGTCCTACGATTTTTCTAAGGCCGGTTATTGACGTAATGCACTCATCAAGTGTCTTCGTTTGATGCTCTAAAAAATTAAAAAGTTTTGATGGATCCGCATGATGGATACACCGCTGTCGCTACTTTCTCACACTCACTGACACATCAACTTCATATTTGCCTGAATAATTATGATGAAAAAAAAATCACATTTACTCGTATTCCCGCACCAGCTTTTCAAAAACCATCCAGGATTGAAATTGGGTTGCGACGGAGTTTCTCTCATCGAAGATGATTTGTTTTTTGGAGACCTGAAGTACCCAGCAATTTTTCATAAACAAAAGTTATGGTTGCATCGTGCATCTATGAAAAAATATGAAAAATACTTAAAGACAAAAACAACAGAGGTGGTCTATGTAGAACACAAAGAGAATGGAGACACACTGAATAAACACATTCAATCACTTGCCTCAAAAGGAGTTAAGAATCTTTGCGTCACAGAATCTCATGACTACTTGCTAAAAAAACGATTGGTTGAATTGTGTAACACTAAAAACCTTCAACTTGATTTCATTCCTACACCCATGTTTATAAATTCTGATGAACTCAATCATGCGTACCGAACAGAACGCAGCAGATGGTTTATGGCAGATTTTTATAAACATCAGCGCAAGAGACTTAACATTCTCATGAACGGTGATGAGCCGGAAGGAGGTAAGTGGTCGTACGACGAAGACAATCGCAAGAAAGTTCCTAAACAATTACTTGGCACGATTCCCTCACTGCCGACTGTTCGGCGTGATAAGATCGATAAAGAAGCAAAACTTCATGTGGAGAACAAATACTCGAAGAATTATGGTTCCATCGAAGAATTGTATTATCCAAGTTCTCACAAAGCAGCAGAGCAATGGCTGACTCACTTCTTACACGAACGATTTCATCTCTTCGGAGATTATGAAGACGCTGTTGTTGAAAATGAGAATTGGCTTTGGCACAGCGTGCTTACTCCATTAATGAACATTGGATTGTTAACTCCACAGCAAGTTCTTGATCAAACTTTAAAATTTTCTCAAAAGCATTCTGTCCCACTCAATTCTCTAGAAGGCTTTATTCGTCAAATCATTGGGTGGCGTGAGTTCATGAGAGCAACCTATGTCGATCATGGCATAGAGATGCGGACGAGCAATCATTGGAAACATACTCGATGTATCCCACTGAGTTTTTATGACGGTACAACCGGGATTAGTCCAATCGATAATGTCATCCACCGAATCCTTAAGACAGGATACTGTCATCACATCGAAAGGCTAATGCTTCTTGGCGGCTTCATGTTCCTTTGTGAAATCCATCCTAATGAAATTTACAAATGGTTCATGGAAATGTTTGTTGACAGTTACGACTGGGTAATGGTTCCTAATGTCTACGCTATGAGCCAGCATGCAGATGGTGGCCTCATAACAACAAAACCATATTTTTCAGGATCATCGTACGTTAAAAAAATGAGCAACTATTCAACTGGTGAATGGACAAAAATCTGGGATGGGCTGTATTGGCGATGGATATGGAATCACTCTGAAGAACTTTCAAAAAATCCTCGATGGGCCATGATGTGTTCCATGGCAAAGAAAATGGATAAATCAAAAAGACAACGTCACATAAACATTGCTGAAAATTTTCTTAGTAAATTACAATAATTGTTCTGTTATATGTGTTCGTTCATAAAAACAGAAATTTCCTTATTGCATCATCAGAATATCTATTCATGAATACATGAAGGGTATTGATGAAGAATAATGCCAATCTTGCATACACGAAGGTTTAGGAGGCAATGCAGTGACCATTTGGTCCTAAATTTCCATTCGTCTAAAAACTTTCTACTTCCCATGTTAACGTCTTATTTACAGCAAAAGCTTTTTGGTGTTTCCGATAGTCGCGTGTTCGACCAGGAACGTATCGGAATATTGCTTTTCCATTCACTAAGTCAAAATCAAGACGATCTTGCCCCGACCCTGCCCACATAAACAGGAGTACTCGGTGCGTCTTAAAACTCATTTGCTTTTCAATATCTTCTGCTTGCTGAAGGCCTAACAGTTTCACTGCTTCCACCTTGGAATTTGCCACGAATGGCGAGAGTACATTCTCTTGCGATTTTGTAGTAAGCAGGCTTTTCAATTCGAGAGGTTGCACCAGTTTGTCACCGGATGCAAGAACCTGAGAGGAAATGAGTACACCAAAACCAATTAATATTTTCTGAATTGTCATTCCGGGGTTCTCCATATTTTTCACTGATGCTTTTCTCTACACAAGAGCTACTTGATACCACATGGATACTTTGACGCGTCTATCTATGCCCTTTCAAGAACAATGCGATAGTGAAAGGCACTGTCTCGCTCTCGGAGGACTTTTGCAGTCATCAATTTCTGTTCTGCATCTGTTTTACGCTGAAGCAGACGATCTGTTTCATTGAGCGGGTGATTCGGGAAATACATCTGTGTTATCAGTTCAACAAAGCCTCGCTTCATCACCTTGAAATGGATATGCGGTGGGCGTTCCCAGCCAGGTCCGGCAGGATAGCTACTAGGCATGACCGTGTGGAAACGAAACCCGCCTGCCATGCCACTCGGCACGATAGCCCACCCTTGAAAATCCTGATCACGTGGAGCAGGGTTTGGATCATGCGGATGGTTGTAACGACCTTCGGCGTTTGCCTGCCAGATTTCAACTGTTGCATCTTCCACTGGATTCCCTGCGGAATCATAAACCTCTCCCGTAATCCATATCTCTTTTCCCTTCGCAGGACCTCTATTTCCTGTGACATGCGTTAGGTCAAAATCTTTGTCTTTTTGTGGCAGGATTGGATAAAAAGGTCCTTCAATTTCATGAGGAGTCGTCTGGTCCTCTGCCACTGTACGAGACGGATACAACCAACTGGCAAATCCAACAAAAAAACCACTGGCTATGAATTAACGTCTCTTATGGTTATCCATATGACCACTTCCTCCCTGAGTAGTTGTGTAGATCTGTGACGGAACATCGACTCTCTACGTAGTCTGTGGATTTTCTTTTATATATGTTTCCGCGCGTAATACATCTGGCGCATGGGCTAGTAACACATCAGCAGAAATGACTTCTTTTGCATAAAGGTCAATAAAAGACTGGGTAAGAGTCACCATGCCTTCTCGCCGCTGAGTTTGCATGATTGAGTCCAATTGAAAACTTTTATGTTCGCGAATGAGATTACGAGCAGCATTATTCAAGCGAAGTATTTCAAATGCTGCGGCACTGCCTTTACTTTTTTTACCGACAAGAGACTGTGCAATAAAGCTATTTGAGACATTCGCTATTTGTGAACGAACTTGATCCTGCTCATCTTCTGGAAACGTGGAAATAATTCGCTCTGGAATATCTGCGACACTCGCGGAATGAACCGTTGCGAATACGAGGTGTCCAGTTTCGGCAGCCTGCATGGCCGCCTGAATCGTTTCCGTGTCTCGCATTTCTCCAACAAGAATTACATCGGGGTCTTGCCGTAGTGCCGTCCGCAAGCCATCTGAGAACGAGTCAAAATGAGCATTTTTTTCACGGTGTGTAAAGACTGAGTGGTGTGGTGTGTGGACAAACTCAATCGGATCTTCGAGTGTCAGGATATGCTTTTGTTGATTCTGATTAATGTAATCAATCATTGCGGCAATGGTTGTCGACTTCCCGCTACCAGTCACACCTGAAACGATAACCATGCCAGTGTTTTCGAGAGATATTTTTTCGAAAATCTCAGGCATTCCAAATCCTTTGACTGTTGGAATATCCTCAGGAACAATTCGGCAGACCACCTTAAATCCCTCAAGGCACTTTGCAAAACTTGCCCGAAGACGGCAGGATTTTTTGGTCCCAGTTCCTTTTACCTGGTAGCCACGATCAACAGCCCCATGCTCGTCAAGTTGCCTCGAAGAACGATCATCGAGAAGGAGACTCTTTAGATCTTCGATCTGCTGGGATGAAACCTTTGGCAAGTTAATCTGTCGAATAGCACCATCGATTCGAAACTGGGGTTCATCACCAGTCTGAAAATGTATATCAGAGGCACGGTGATGAATTGCCTTCTGAACAAATTCATCGAGATCAAAAAGTTTTGACATGCTTCCAACTCCAAGCTCTAAGTACTTTTTCTACGAGTCTCTATTCCTGCTTCCGCATAGTGTTGCTGAAAACAATGTATATGAGAACGCAACAGGGTGATGTTCCAAAGGCTCAAATTCTCGAATGCGGCCGTAAGCACGTGCTTTCTTTGCAGATGTTCCGGAATTGCACGCCATTGACAGGCTCGCTAAGGTCTCACTTACATTCCATGACCCACCTGTGGTTTTACCGTGTTACCCCATCATTCGCGTCTTCAGGTCTCGTTCTGGTGCTGCCTCATGGCGAGCACGATTTCGGCGCAAGAAGTTGTTTGGGTGCAACCTGTTGATTCAGCACCATATGAAACACCTCTGAACAATACGGCAAATCAATGGACGCCGTATAGGGATGCCAATCAACAAATTGATCTCCTCCCACCGGTCGATTTTAATCTTGAGCAGGATACATTCGCCAGCGAACCGATTGCTGATCTAGACCCGATTGAGCCAGGGTCCGGTCGACGGAAGAAGCCTAGCTTTGGTCGGGGTGCTCCTTTGAGCATGGGTGGTTTCTGGGCTCCCAACACACCTGTTGTCAATCAACCAGCAAACCTGCAAATGAATGCACAGTTTGCCCGGGTGGCCATGCCTCTTGGTATTCCAGAAGAAGGAAAACCGCTCTGGTTAGCGATTGCCAAGTTTGGGCGACTCGAGCTGGCAACAAATGCAATCCTACCTGATTCAGCGGAACCTGTACCAAGTCAATTCTGGCTAGTTGAAACCGGAGTCACTCACATTCGTCCTCTTGCCTCTGGCAGTACCGTCGGTGGTACATTCCTCTTTGGTTCGGCGAGTGACAAACCTTTTTATGCTGGTCGTGATCTGACGCTCATGTCAATTCTCTTTGCCACCGTACCAGCACGAAACCAACGTGACGACTGGAGCTTTAGTCTTTTCTATTCACCAACATCTCAGTTGCCGTACCCTCTCCCAGGAATCGCTTACGTGTGGAAGCCCGATGAGACACTTGAGGCTAAAATTGGTTTGCCTGCTGGAATTGAATGGCGTCCAAATGAGGACTGGGAAGTGACCTTCAACTACTTTCCACTTGTGAATGTAAATGCCATGGTGCGTCGACGTTTAGCTGACAAACTGTGGTTATTTGGTGGCTATCGCACTGATACGCAGATTTATTTTTTGGCTGATCGGCTGATTGAAAAAGAACGTTTCTATGTGTTCGACCAGCGTGCCGGTATTGGGCTTGATCAACAAATCGGAGCTGGCTTCAGCCTTGAGTTCCTCGCCTCCTACCTCTTTGACCGTGAACTTTTTCAAGGGACAAGCTTCACTTCTGGACGTACTGATGTCATAGAGTTTGACCCCGGCCTTGGCCTCTCCCTACAACTGCTGTGGAGAAGATAACGACTATTCGTAATCCCACTTCGTGATCCAAGGATCTGCAAATTGCCGTTGCATTGATTTGAGCTTTTCTTTGTATCTGAGAAGCACTGCTGCCTGATTTGGATCATCAGCAAGATTCACGGCCTCCTCTGGGTCTTCTGCAATGTGATACAGCTCAAACCTTGGACGGTGAATATATTCTTGGACGGTCTTTGTTCCGTAGGGAGCGTCAAGGCTCCGCCGATACTGAGACTGCCAGCTACTGGCGGCCCATAGATCGGAAGCAAAAGGGTAGGGAAGTGGATGCGCAATATTCCAAATGAGTTTCCAGTCATGATCCCGTATGGCTCTCATAGGATAATACATCTGAATTTCATGGAATGTATGTGATGCAAAATGTGCATCATGAATTGGCATGTCTGTGTCAGACAGAATTGGAATCCAGGATCGTCCGTGATACGCTTCGACACCTTTTCGAGGACCATGATTTTCATTCGCAGCATACGGTTTATCTTTCCAATATTCTTTTGGTGCCACCCAGTGCTTTGGACGCTGCTTTTGATGGTCAAGCTCGCCTGCAAAATCAAGTAATGACGGCGCGATGTCTGTGTGATTAACAATACTCTGAGTTCGTACTCCTCGTGCTTTTGAATACGGATCACGAACGACAAAAGGAACGCGAAGGCCAGGCTCATAGACTGTTGTTTTTCCGCCAGAGAATGCCATGCCATGATCACTGGTAAAGAGAATGAGTGTTTTATCGAAGAGATCTGCTTCTTTCAAAATCTCAACAAGCCGTGCAAGCCCCTGATCAATGCGAGCACACGACTGGTAATACTGAGCAAGCTCACTACGAGTTTCTGGCGTATCGGGTAAGAAAGCTGGAATCTGCATCTCCTCAGGCTCGAAAAAAACTTCCTTTATTCCTTTATGACTGCCTCGATTTTTTATGTTTCCAAAAAGATCTGGTTTCAGTTCCAAGGAAGAGTCTTCGTCACGCCCACCTCCACGGTGGGGATCACTGGTGGCAAAGTAGAGGAAGAATGGCTTCTCACTTTTCGAATTGATAAACTCAGCGGAAACATCTGCCATCTGGACTGCATTGCGTGGATTTCCGTGGAGTACGGTTTCAAAGTGATACACTTCCTCTGGCGCCACATGGTACTTTCCGATACGCGCGGTTCGGTACTCTGCTCGGGCTAAGGCTCGAGGAAGTGACAAGCTGACCACGTCATACCAACTTGCAAACTTATGAAAGTCATGCTGATGCCCGTACTGGCCATTGGCGTGATTATGTAATCCAGACAGGATGACTGAACGGCTTGCTGAACAACTTGCTGTTGTTGCGAATGCGTTGTCGAACACAACCCCATCCGCCGCCATGGAATCGATAGCCGGAGTCACAGCAACGCGGTCACCGTAACAACCCAACGTTGGCGATTCATCATCTGTCACAAAGACAATGATGTTTCGTTCAGCTGCTTGGCTGGATTGCACACAAAGAATGGTTGAAAGAACTGCAAAGAGAATGACACGCATGAATCCTTCTGGCCGAAAAATTTGGCTTGGTATGTGTGTGTTCATTTTCATAAAAGAGGCTCCAAACGTGGTGTTGAACATTCCACTAAATTACCTATGTTCACGATCTCCAAAAGTATGCCTGAAAAATACCGTAAGAAACCTGGAACTGTGGGCCGAGGAGGAATTGCTTCGTTTCCGTAATTTCCCCTACAGTACGAGAAATTCTTTGTTTTCCCAAACGTGAGAACCGATGACCGCCTACTCGCTTACCCATTTGCGACAGCTTGAAGCTGAAAGCATTCACATCATTCGCGAAGTCGCTGCTGAATTTGACAACCCTGTCATGCTTTACTCAATCGGCAAGGATTCGGCCGTTATGGTTCGATTAGCCGAGAAGGCGTTCTATCCAGCCAAGCCACCATTTCCGCTGATGCATGTCGACACCACCTGGAAGTTCCAGGAGATGTATCAGTTGCGGGATAATTACATTGCGAAAGAATTGGGATTCA